>Ga0134097_1001995_pt1 | contig 13323 bp, 10 predicted proteins | sample 8_3taG_FD_94450 | JGI IMG/M metagenome (GOLD analysis project Ga0134097, IMG submission 94450) | Switchgrass degrading microbial communities from high solid loading bioreactors in New Hampshire, USA - 8_30_10_142_A2 metaG | ecosystem: Engineered > Bioreactor > Semi-continuous > Anaerobic >... | reverse complement strand
TGATAGGGCTTTTAAAATATACGCCGCAGTATATGATAAGCAAGGACGTAGCGGCTTCATATGTAATAGCGAGGAGAGGGCTTGGACTAAAAGAGCAGATTCCCGATGGGTATATGGCAATTGTAGAGCGTTTGGATGCTGGGGAATTAGAGGGATTGAAAGAGCATGTAAAGAAAACGGTTAAGAATAAACAGTTGAGGGAGAAACGTTTGAAAGAAATAGACAGGGTTAAAAAGTGGATACAAAGCCTTGAAAGTGAGCCAGGGGAGGAATCAAGACCTCTGTATGGAACAAGTCTTGGTGCCTGTAGCGATAGCTATAAACTCTGGCGAGTTCTCAAGGTAGCGGTGGTAACGCCACTCTCTCCTGAGAGGGTATTAAGAGATGTCTCTGCCCTGAGGGGGGTATTATTCTCAGGGCAAGTGGGGAGACCCGGTTAAGGGCGTGAGTTCCTGCTTCTTGGGGCAGGGGCTATGGTTGTCCCAAATACCGCCTACTGGGGGTGGGACAACTTGAAAGGCGGTAAGAAATACCCCAGCCGTCTAAACTTGTGCAGTTTTGTACAGTTTAGATGACCAGGCATGCATCACCATGAACAACCACTGGGGATATGCAGCAGCCGATAAGGACTTTAAATCGCCCAAACAGCTCATCAGAGCGCTGGTTGAATGCGTAAGCAAGGGAGGAAACCTCCTCCTCAACGTTGGCCCCAATGCAAAGGGAGAAATCCCAGAGGAGAGCGTTGAGATACTCACCGAAATTGGAAAATGGATGAGCAAAAACGGGGAGAGCATATATGGCTGTGGCAATGCTGGCCTGCCAAAACCCGAATGGGGCCGCTATACGAAAAAAGGCAACAAGCTGTACGCTCATATATTCGAAAGGGGTATAGGCCCCATCGCCATCCAGGGCATAAAAGGCAAAGTCAAAAGAGCAAGGCTGCTGGCCGATGGCTCTGAAGTAAACATCCAAAAGCCCTGGAATGCGCACCATTATGGCGATGCTATATTCATCAACTTGAAAAGCTCCAAACTGCCCGATGAGATTGATACCGTTGTAGAGCTGGAACTGGAGGAATAATCAAAAGCGGGATTATCTAAAATATTGTTTAAAATATAAGAAAGAAGCTCCTTTCTGATTTTATGTTGTTAATTTTATCCAGAAAGGAGCTTTTCATTCATCCATACACAAAATTTTGAACAGTCTCTTTTAAAGAGGAAAAATGGCTTGATTTCAATATTTTTGGAACATTAACTGACAAAGTCAGGTATTACTTATACATCTTCACCCATGCTTTTCAAAGCAATCATTACGTCAGTATACGTGGCATAATCCAGCTTATCCTTAATTGATAACAAGTATTTTAACACCTCAACTGCTTTATCTTTTTGCCCTATATCCTCCAAAAAAAGCGCATATCTATATCGTCCAAAGTACCAATCGGGCATATCCTCAAAAATTGATTCAAACTCCTTTTCTGCCTCCTCAATTCTACCCAACCTTCTAAGAAAATCTGCCCTATCACATCGCAATGTTCCTATTTCATCCCTGTCTTTTGAAAGAGGCAAAATTTTGTCTATTAGCTCTAGTCCATCCTCGGCAAACTTATCGGCATGATTTTGATAGAAAAACAGCAAATCCAGATAAGCATTCTTAATAAACCCTTCATCGTTTAAATTCTCTGCCGTAGCAACATTCTCTTTAAGAGCCATTAAAGCCCCCTCCACATCACCCATTTCTTCTAAGAAATCTGCTATATGAGCTCTGTTCTCGAGCAACAACAGAGGATCGTTTGGGGACACAGTTCTAAGATATCCTATTGTTGCATACTTTCCCCCACCCAGAATAATCCTCTCATCAATGGCTTTCATGTTTAAATTACCTATTATTGTTTTTATATTTTCAATCTTACTGAGACAACAACGCTTGTATTTGATCCCACTCCCGCAAGGACAGGGGTCATTCCTCCCGACTTTTTCCAAACTACGCCCCAACACATTTATATAATCCAAATAACCTTTTATATCAAACTGTGCATCTTCTTTGAATACTTTAAAGATAAAATTAGCTAATACAGAAGCTATCACCATCCTAGCAGCATGGTGTGACATGCCCTTATCCATCAATCTTATCAAAGCATCTTTAACCCCAGGAGGATTATTAAGCAAAATTTGATTTTCAACTATGGATTCCAACAATATGTGCAATATAGGATTTACTCCGTTGATTTCGATAGGTCCTTCAATAAAAGGCCGTCGTTCCCATAAAATTTGCAGATCAGGGTGGTCGTCTAGTACTCTCTTAATAGCTTGTTCTTCCGTATACTCCATCAGTTTATCAATGCTATCCTTATTCATAACTATCCCCCTTCACCTACTCTGAAAATATCACTCCATTTTCCCACAGCACTTCTTATACTTTTTACCGCTGCCGCAAGGACAGGGGTCATTTCTCCCTACTTTAACCTCACCGGAATAGATTTTATTCAATCGTTCCTTCAATTTCTTTTCTTGGATCAAATGATCGAGAGCCTCAATAAGGCGTTCTTCAAGTTCTTCCTCGAAAATCCTTCGTATATACTTCTCATCCGATAAAATTTCATTCGCTTTTTTTAACTTTTCTTCCTCCCGCTTAATACTTTCATACCATTTATCCATATCGGGATGTTTCAAACCATGTACCACATGAAGCACATAAGTCGATTCTTCAAGATTTGTGAATTGCCTATCATAGCCATGCCACAGCAAAGTCAAAATCATGGGAACAGATTCAACAGAAAAGTGCTTGGCCAACCCGTAAGCGAGACAGGTCTTCAACGTCACATCTGTTTCCTTAGGAAAAAGCTTGAGCATAAGCTCTTCGCTTTCTCTTATTTTTATTTTCGTTAATATTCCACTGGCAAATATTCTAAAATGAAATCCTTCTTTCAAATACTCATTGCTAATAGCTTCCACAACTTCGGGCGTGCCGATCCTAACCAAAGCATCAGAAGCACGTTCGCAAAGAAAATCGGCATCAACCTTAAGGGTCTTCACCAGAAAAGGTATTGACTCTCTTGATCTAAGTTCCCCGGCAATAACACTAAGATAAGTATCATCCCATCCGTTATACTCCTCAGGATAGTCAATTTGTATTTTCCCCAAATATTGATCCATCGGAAAATCTTTGCGCCTGGCCAGCTCTTTTATTATAAGCTCACCATAATTGTAATCAAACTCCCGGAAACCTTTGCCCAACCCCGATTGGCTGTGTTCCCAAAGAGTCTCCCACAACTTTTCGGTATCCATAGAGGCAATCGAAAACCTTTTTTCCAAAATATCCATATACTTTTGCTCCCTCGGTCGAACATCAGGCAATCTTTTTAAAAGGTCTAAATCTACCTCAACAATTGTCCTGTCAACGTGAAAAACTATATTAGGATGAGACGGTTCTATCTCCCACAGCCTTTTTAAGGTTTCCTCATTGTGGGGAAGGTCCGGCATACTGCTCAAAATATCCAAAGCCTCTTCGTCATCAACCCCTTTGTTGTATAATTCCAGCATCATTTTTGTAACCTCTATATCGCCGACACCACCTTCAGCAAAAAACTCCATTGCATACTTCCTTACAACTTTTTCTGGGTGAAATATAAGGCTTTTTACTTCAGATTTATCAAGCATATTATACCCCTCTCTCAACATTATTTGGTTCACAACAAATTAAAATTTGACCTTGCTATAAACTTAGTTTGCGGAATGTTCGCTGAAATTAACAGTACTTCAACTTACAATTTTTCGCTTACTGCCATTTTTGCCCCAAAACTGCGGCTTTCGTTTTAGCACTGCATCACATATTACCCACCGCAAAATCCCCTACCAATGCTCACCACAGTTTCCCCGCCTATCCTGTCCAACATAAATGCGCCGTGGCTGTGCAGATCGGCAATACTGACATCTATAATAAAAGGGAAAAGCTCTTTAAACCTTTCCAGTTCCCAAACGCTGTGATACAGCTTGTCCCTACTTTTAAGAACTGCATATATAAGCAGAGAAATGACATCTTTATTTTTAACTTCCCTTTTAAGCACCCTATAAACCCCAGGTTTTACTTGTTCAAGTACACCGCATTCTCTCAGCGTCTTTATATTTTTAGGTATGGAATGCTCCAGAGTGCTTCTCTCACCCCATACTTCGTATACTCTGCGTTTTATCTGGGATAGGGTTATTTCATCCTGTATGTCCGACAACTTGCCTATAATAGCACAAAGGTCTCTGAAAATGGGAAATGCCAGAAGCATCATAGCCCAGTGCACTGCCAGGCGTTCAGAATTATTGCAGGTTTTAAATACTTCTAAAGCTCTGTCCCTTAAACCTTTGTTTTCACCAACTTCAAGCCATATTCTAGCTAAAATGCTTCTGGTTTTCAGAAGATTGGTACGATCTTTTATGTATGAAGACAAAAATTCCAAGAGCATATCTTTTGACCGTTCTTCATCCTGACATTTCAACAAAAATTCCACCGTCTTATCAAGCCATTCCGGCTTTATTGGCCTTGAGAAAACTACTGCTTTGCTCATAAATTCACATCCCCTTTATCCTTGCAAAAGGTACTATTACTTCTTCTATGCTCATTCCACCGTGGCACACATAGCTTTGCCCCTTTGTGCCAAACGCGGTATCCTCATCACATATTATATATCTGTAATCCTTGGGCATATATGTTCCCGGATATCTAAATACCCGGAATTTCGCTTCGACTTCCTCTGTCATGGCAAAGTCCTGGTATACCCTTGCCCTTAAAGATGTCATCTCGGTCAAAACTCCCTCATTTTTAGGCCTACCCTGTCCTATCGCTTCAATGTTGCCGTGGTCAGAGGCGATATAAACATCAAAACCTCTCTTTATCAGGTTCCCAATAAGCATTTTTAACTGGCCGCTGCGTGCCCAGTGCGCTATATCCCAGTACATGCCCTTTTGCCCCTGTATCTGACCGTGCATAAGATCATCAATAAAATTCACTACAATCCCAGCAACCTTTATATTGTGCGGCAAGTCTACTTCCATACCTCTTCCAAAATATACGTCGCTTTCTCTATAGCCGTTGCTCACCCAGTACTCTACCCACTCCTTCTCCTCATCTTTCAACGAAAAAGCATCGTTGTGGCTGACCGGCAGCTTCCCGGAAAAAATCGACTGCCTGGACACCGGGGTCACCGTAGGAACCATGGCAAAACAGCACACCGTTTCAATATCATACTCCAAATCCGGACAACTTGCAAGAACAGTAAACCAATTCTCCAGCGACATGCCATCTATCACAATCAACGCAATTTTTTGGCTTTTTGACAGCATGTAATCGTTTATCTTGTGTACCATCACAGGCCCTTCTACGCTGGTGCTGGCGGATAATAGGCCGTAATTTTCAAGCATCCACACCTTAAAAGAGCCATTTATTTTGGCAAAAAGCTGCTTTACATCTTTACCTGAAAAACCACCGTCAACCATCAACCTAACCCTTGCCCAATCTCTGGCAGTCTCGAACCAATCCCTGTAGCTTAACTTCTCTTTTAAACATCGTTCAATTCTACCGCATACTATATCTACAAACTCGTCGGCATTCCTCTTTGAAAACATCTCTTCTTCTATAAATTTTCTGGTAGCCTTAGGACCAAGTATATCGCCAAAATAATTCTGGTAGGCTATATACAACAAATCGAGGTCAATATGGCGAAACTTTTTCAATTCCACCGGATCCAGTCTTGGGAAAACCGAAGCATAGTCCACAAAAACGTTGTAATATCTCTTTCTTATGTCATAAGGGACATATATTTTTTCATCCGTCACCCGTACTATAATCTTGATTTTGCTATTATCCCTCAACTTCAGCTCATAAAAATACCGGAACTCCTCCGGATCGGTATATTCAATTATTTGAAAGCCTTCCTTGTCCGCTATTCTTAAGGCACCACTTCTTTTAGCAAGGCCATCGTAATCAAACAGGAGTATTTGACTTTCATAATCCAGGGCCATCTTGTCCAGAATGTACTGAGATAACAATCCCATCACTCCATAAAAGCAATAAATATAGGCTTCAAAGTAGGACAGGGTTTGCTTTTATAAGCATATTCAGCCTGAATCTCTTCTTTTTCCTTTTCCAACTGCTCAATCCTACGCCTTTTGATGTTTTCAATCCCTATCCTACCGGCCGCCTCCAACCTCAAATCAAGAGCATATAGATATTTCTGATATTGGTTGGCATTTTCTTCATCAAACCGCTTTTTCATTTCCAAAAATTGATGGTATGCAGCATCTTTCGCAATGCTCAATATCCTGTCAAACTCCTCATCACTTAGTTGCTTAACTCCCAATATCTCCATGGCTCTCCCCGGCTTTATCATCTCATCCCATATCCTCCTTGCCGATACCGGACGAACAACTCCCTCAACATTTATGAAAACGGGGACAATGCATTTGTTCTTTATATCAGGACCCAAGCTCAACTCCCACAATGACCAATATCCTTTTTCGTTGGGCAGGTCAGGAAGATTTATCACAACAGCTCCATCAGCTTTATCCCAATAAAAGTCTCCCTTTATAATCTCGCTTATCTTCTGATTATTAAGGTCAATATCTAGCAGTTCAAGTCTGACATTCTCACCTTTCCAGGCCTTGTAGTTTAAATACATATGCCGCATCAATTCTTTCATATTGTAATCGCGTATGCTAGCTGCAAAAGCCAGATCAAACGATTTTTCGGTTTTAATCAAATCGCGCACCTTTTGAGCCTGTTCAATTTCCTGCCTTATTTGTGCCTCCAGCTTTTGTATATAGTAATCGGCATTCCGAGGCTCAGCTATTGCCTTAATATAAAGCTCGGTAAAATCCATATCTGCCAGCTGGCTGTCCAGAACATCCCCCATCTTGTCGATTCCCATCTGCTCAAAAATAATGGCCAGCTTTTCTTCCAGGACCTCGCGAACCCTGCTTTCAACCGTATCCTCAAGTATATAGTTAAACACCAGTACATCCCGGCTCTGGCCTATTCTGTCCACCCTGCCTATGCGCTGCTCAATCTTCATCGGGTTCCATGGCAAATCGTAATTAATAACCACATTAGAAAATTGAAGGTTTATACCTTCCCCACCGGCATCAGTTGAAATGAGTATGTCGCTTTGTGTTTTAAACTCCTCTATTACAGCGTTTCTTTCATCTATGCTCATGGAACCATTTAAAATTGAAACTCTGTATCCCCTGCGCTCTAAGAACTCCTTTAAAAACCTTTGGGTGGCTACAAATTCTGTAAATACTATCACCTTTCTTCCATTTTCTTCGATAAAAAGCCTGTCCAACAGCTCTATCAGGTGCTCAGCTTTGGCATCAATAAACTGGTGCTCGGCCTGTTGGGCCACCGCTAAGATTCCTTTAAGCTCGGCTATCTCAGCCTTTAAGTTGATTGCTTTGGTCTGAAGCAAAACATCAAGGGCTGCCTCTGCATCCATTTCCATCAGGTCATCTAAAGAAAGTTCTGATATCCTGGCTTCCTGGCTTTCCAGTATTGATATGCGCCTCTCTATGCTATCGCGAATTGCGGCGGTACTGCTGGTAACCAACCTCTGCATGAGAATCATCAAAAAGCCTATATGGTACTTTTTTTCTATTATAGCCCTGTTGTACCCGTGCCTTACGTATTCGGTCACCATGTCATACAGCTCTCTTTGCAGGCTGTGACGCTTTCCCCACTTTATGTGTATCGCCTTTGTTATCCTGTTCTTAAAAAGCCTGTTCCCCTCATGGTCAACGGCTTCCCGTTTTTCGGTACGTATTATGTAGGGCGCCACCTGCTCTTTAACTATGGCGCGCTGATCCGGAAATGCCTTTTCATCAAGCAGCCGCATCAAGCGCAAAAACGGCTCGGCCTTGCCCGAATGCGGCGTAGCTGTAAGCAGGAGAAGATATGGGCTGGCTTTGGCCAACAGCTTTGCCAGTTTGTACCTAGCCACATCGCTGGAACTGCCGGCCACACGGTGTGCCTCGTCAATGACAATAAGGTCCCATCCGCTGTTTACAATGGAATACACCCTCTCACTGTTATACCGTTCTATCTTTTCCCTGTCCCAACCCGCACGCCGCTCCAGAGGCTTTATCGAATCCATAGGGCTTATTATCTGGTCAAAGGCTTCATACACATTTGAAACGCCGTGTAGCCTTTTTATAGCATCATGGTCCTCGGGCAAGATTATGTTAAAATGCTCACCAAACTTATCCTTCATCTCTACATACCATTGGGTTACCAATCCTTTGGGACACACTATCAATATCCTCTTTATTATTCCCCTTTCTTTGAGCTCTTTTATAATAAGCCCGGCTTCGATGGTCTTACCCAATCCCACCTCATCCGCCAGCAAATACCTTATCCTGTTCCCCGACAAGGCTCTTTTAACGGCATAAAGCTGATGTGGAAGGGGCAGCAGCTTTTCGCTTAAACTTGAAAACATACCTCTGGCCAGAGTATCCTTAACCCTGGCCAGAGATGTGATGTATCTTATGAAGGCTTCAGAACAATACCCTTTATCCAGTTCTTTCAGATAATCTGCGGCTATTTGATATACATTTCCAACAACGGGGTCATAAACCTTATACGACACATACCCCCACAGCTCATTTCTTTCTATAACCTGCACTCTGCTTTTCCTCACTGAATCAAAAGCCCACTGCCCCACGCCAATCATCAACTCTACCCCTCCAGCTTGCTGAGCGCATTGTCATAATACATTAGCACTGCCGGATCTTCCTGCACAACGCTTTCGGGGAGCCTCCTTGCCACCTTGACAATAGTGGCAAAGTCGCGCTCTTTCCAGCACTTTTCAAAACCTGCTCTGATGGCCTCCATCCTGAACACCTTGAGCTTGCCAGTACCTTTGGCGTATTCTTCAAATTCCTTGAGCAACCTCTTTTGCCTCAGCTTCGCAAGGTCAGAGGCTTTGCTGAGGTCGGGTACATACCACCTCTCCTCTTCGTCTTGCAAGAAGTTCTCTTCAAGTATTTCTTTCAGCTCTGGCATCTTCTCGTACCTCTGCTGATGCAATTGCTTTATAAACTTTGGCTGTATCTCTTGATACGTTTGAGGAGTTGATAGCTCTCTATACAGCCACTGTATGGCACTCTTTTCATCGGTAACCACAAGTGATAGCTGAACGTTGTCCAAATCCATCTTAAATCTTTTTTCGTCATATTGGTTAACCTGGTCGGGCAAAAAGTACATTCCATCGCGCTCGATAAATCTCTCTTTCAGCCCTTTATAGAACTCGGATGCATCCATCGGTATAGGGATGCCGTTTACAACGTGGTAGGCAACCATACGGTCAAACAGCAGATAGGCCTGCCGCTCGGCTATTATCTCCAACCTGCCGTTATTTTCGATGACCACCGGAAGCTGCTCAAGATGCTGGCGTATAAAGTCCCATACCGCTTCTTCGTTGCCGGCATTTTCAAGAAAACGGCGCTTAAAGCTCTCCTTGGGCTTATATGCTGAAATAATCAGATCCTGCTTGATTGCAGAACTGGTTGTAACCTGCTTAAAACTCCCCTGCTTTTTATCGAGGAAACGCACATCAGCTACCACAAAACCTGCCCTAAGCAGTGCCTCCTGTATGGCATTCCACACCGCATTAGATGAGTTATGAAATTCCACCGTCATCCAACGCCCCGGATTGAGTATCCGATAGCACTCGGCAAAACACCTCTCCATCAATTCCTGATACTCGGCAAGTCCCTTTTTCTGCACCTTGTTTACAATGGCCTCGGGTTTATTATTTGTGAAGACCCTGAGCCATGCCTCCCACAGAAAATTAAGTTCGGAATACATAATGTTGCTACCAAAAGGCGGATCGGTAAAAATGTAGTCGATGGTATTTGGAGGAATTTTCAAATTTGTATGACTATTTGTTGAAATTGTTATAAAATGTTTAGTTGTACTTAATTTACTAAATATTTTGGAAAGTCTTTTAAAAAGTTTATTTTTTAATTGATCATAGATATTATTTTCTCTAACCAAAGATGGTATATATAGCGTACCACTAGTTATATTGGACGGGAAGGATACATCAAAACGCATAGCATTAAGCTTACAATGTCTGAGTTGAACATTATTAAAGGCAAATAAAATGGCATATTTTATTCTTACGTCTTTTATCAGTAAAATTTTATTTAATAAATTTGCCAATACCCATAGATTCCTTTTAGTATAAAAATGATGCACATGCGTTATGCCATGGGATTTCTTAGGTTGTTCAGTATTGTATCCCTCAGGCATTCTATCAGTTGGATACCAATAGGGTATATCCATCTCATCGATCTTCTTAAGCAGCCCAAAATCAAAGGCATCGGGCTTTTTCTCGTACCGTTTTTTGCCCACGGAATAGTTTATCAATACAGGCACCTGTTTGGCAAAGGTACACGTCTGCTTAAGCGCTCTGTCATATACCGTCTCCTGTGCTCTGTCGCAGTCGGTTTTTTTAAGCTCGCTTAAGCAGTGCGCACAACGGAAACGCTCCGACACTTTGCCCTTTTCCTTATCCACCGCCACATCCCAGAATACAAATTCCTTGGAGCAGTACGGGCAGACAAACACATCAGACCAAACCACGTAGTTTATCTTTCCTTTTATGGGGTTCCCATCAAGCCCTTTTAGCGGATTACCCTTCTCATCCGTATGGAGGGTCTCGTACATCCAGCCGCATTCCCTTTCACATTCATCCAGTATCCTTTTGGCCTCCTTTTCAAATTCAGCAACATCCACCGGCAGGTTGTAGTTTGCAGCTATGAACGTAGCAGCGGGCGATAAATCATTAAGGATTGCCTTCCTTGCCCCCCATTTTACGTAAGGCATCTCCTTTTCGATCTGCATCTTAAATTCCGGATCGGGATTTTCGCACATCTGAGCAGCCACGCCCGTCATGCCGGTACCGCAAAAGCCGTCAAACACGATATCCCCCGGATCCGTGTAGTGAAGTATATAGCGCATTATGGCCTTATACGGAACTTTGGTGTGGTAGCTGTGAGCGTTGTAAATGGGGTCATTTTTCCCCTCGCTTACGTCGGCTGCAAACGGCTCTCTATGATATGTATCGGTGGCCTCATCATAAGGCTTGCCGTGTTGCTTTATGAAATCCTCAATAAAAGGATTGGGACACGCGGTATAATAAGGGGGCTGGGACAAGGCAATTATGTCCTCATCCCTGCCAATCGGGAAACCCTCTATATGCCTTACGCTGTCCAAATGCTCCTTTGTAAGCTTCATACATCAGCCCTCCTGTATATCTCTATTCCATCCCTTTCTATGCTTTTCTTAAAGTCATCATTGTCCAAACTGTTTACATCAACCACATCAACCTTGTATATCCCGGCTGCACGGTCGATATCATCGATAAGGCCAGGACAAGCTCGGCTATCAGTATATATGGCAATGTCAATGTCCGAGTCATAACGGTAGTCACCCCTGGCCCTTGAACCGAATATGACGGCTCTCTTTACGGCTTTGTGCTTGGATATTGCCGATATGATTTTTTGAACTATATGCTCTTCAAGGCCAAATCTCATGGCTCTATCTCCCTGCTTATGGCTTCTTTTAATCTGCTCATGGCTGGATAATATCTATCTTTCACCCTTTCGTAAATGCGCCTGGCCGTACCTTGATCATAAGTATGAGAGGTAAGATTTCTGTCGTCCAACATCTCAAGCCATACATCCCCCTCTTCGATCAAGCCGGCAGCAAAAGCCTCCTTAAAAGCCTGCCTGGGCGTCTTGACATCGGCTATGCCGCTGTAAGACATATAAGCCTTGATGAGCTTCCAGGATAGTTCGTATGTGAACTCAAACCTCTGTATAACTGCATCCAAAACGATATCATCGGATTGGTCCCTTTCCAGCGCTTCTTTTAGCCGGTTTAAAGCTTTTGAAAAATCCTCAAGCTTTTCCCTTAACCTCTGTATATCCATAAGCACAGGCCTCCATTTTTACTTCTTTACAATAATCCTCAACTTGCTTTTATCTTTGCCTTTGCTCCACCCCTTCACAAGGCTCTCAAACCTTTTCATCATATCATCTACCGTACAGGGTCCCCATGATGCCATAACTTCCGCCAAATCAGATGCATTAACCTCAACCTTGTCAAGACCCTTAAGCAGGGTATTTACTGCGTCCACAAAATTGTCATCAACCACATCCGGAAGTTCCCGTTTTGCCAAAAACTCTTCAATTAGCTTACGCTGCCCAGCCTCAAGGTATTGAAGGTCTTGAAGTACCAATGGATCTTCTATACTGGAAAGAATATTCCTGGTCCATTCTTTTTTAAGCTGTTCCAGTTTGTCTTCTACAACCTCTAGCCTGCCTTTGGCTGGCCTTTCCTTGTCTGATGGTTTAAAATTACAATGCGGACAGTAATGGTTTTGTTGAAGTTCTATCGGAGTCAGCTGGTAACATACCTTTAAAGATGCCAGCTCTCCATCGATTATCTCATCGAGCTTGCTTACAGCAAGTATTCCTTCAATTTTGCTAAGCTTTTTCAAGTTTGCCAAAGTCTTACTTTGCTGTATTTCTTCCTTTCTCTTGCTATCACTTAAGCCCAGGCGGTATCTGTCATGAAGCTCCATGTAATAGGTAATATATTCCTCTTTTAATTTGCTTAACCTGCTATTGAGGACAGAGGCATAATCCTCACCGATTGAATCTTTAAGCTGGTCCCTTATCCTTAAAAATTCCTGCTTCTCGGCTTTTATCCTCTCAAGCCATTGTGGGTCATCCAGTATGAGCTCTACCTTACTGAAATACTCTACATTAGCAGAGCAGTTATTCCTAAAAGCTTCATACCTTTCCACTATCTCAATGGCCTTTATTCCTTCTGCTATCCTATTAAGCTGCTCTATGGTATAATCAAAATTCTTCAACTTTGCAGGGGTGTTAAACCTGCTTAGCACCGAATTGCCAAAATCCCGTACCATCTCTATCTTCTCGATATAATCCTTCATTACGTTAGCAGGAATAAGAAGCTCTCCCCACAGCGAAAAATTCCCTTTTAGAAGCTCCTTTGCCCGCAGTCCCCTCTTCAAAATCTGAGCTATGCTTTCCAAAAGTCGGCTTACCGCTTGTTCCCAAGTATTTGGATTGACGATAAGCCCTTCGGGCAGGCCCAGTATGCCGAACAACTTTTTAAGCTCTGCCATTGCGGGAGTCTTGGGCCTATCTATATGCTTAAAATTGTAAAGGTCAATGAAATTGGCATTGACCATACTTTCCAGGTTCGAAGCATCGTAGCGCTTGTTATTTCCTGCCAAAATGGTCACATGCC
>Ga0134097_1001978_pt1 | contig 13424 bp, 10 predicted proteins | sample 8_3taG_FD_94450 | JGI IMG/M metagenome (GOLD analysis project Ga0134097, IMG submission 94450) | Switchgrass degrading microbial communities from high solid loading bioreactors in New Hampshire, USA - 8_30_10_142_A2 metaG | ecosystem: Engineered > Bioreactor > Semi-continuous > Anaerobic >... | reverse complement strand
TAGGAGTGATTTTCGGGGTATTGTTTTTTGCTTGCCTAGTATTTGCAGGAATTACTTCTTCAATCTCTCTGGTTGAATCTTTCTCTTCAGCTGTTATTGACAAGACGGGTGCAAGCAGAAAAAAAGTTGTTACTTTAGCATGCCTCGGAGGATATATAATCAGCATATTCTACTCCACAGGAGCCGGGTTATATTACCTCGATATCATAGATCAATTTATTAATGCTTATGGAATAATAGTAACCGGTTTATTAGAAGCTTTTATAATAGGCTGGCTGTTTGGCGCATATAAGATAAGGGAACATACAAACCCCATATCTTACTACAATGTTGGCAGATGGTGGGATGTTATGATTAAATTAGTTACTCCCGCAGTATTATCTTATATGGTCGTACAAAATCTCATAACTGAGATTGGCACACCATATGGAGGGTACTCTATTAAAGCTATTTTAATTTTCGGCTGGGGAGTAATACTTCTTGGCATTGCAGGTTCATTAATTTTAAGCAGATGTCCATGGAAAGAAGGTACCATATTAGAAATCTCTCATGATAAAGGTAGGTGAAATAAATGACAGCTACTTCCATAGCATTTTTTCTGTTTGGTGCCATAGTTTTATGGGGCGGACTTGCAGTCACCCTGACTATAGGTATAAAAGGCGGCAATAAAAAGTAATATGCAAGACAAAGGTTAGCTGTCATTTTAAGCATTAATAATGGCAGATTATCGGTGTGCCTGGTTCGATATTATAGAATATAGTTTCAGCTACATAATATGGAGTATTTATACAGCCGTGAGAACCATCATAAAGATATATATTACCTCCGAAAGCTGATCTCCAGGTTGCATCATGTATGCCTATACCACCGTTGAAAGGCATCCAGTAACTCACAGGCGCTTCATAGTCAGGCCCTCTTAATATGGTATCCCTTTGTTTATAATATAAATAATAAGTTCCCGGAGGTGTGGCATAATTCTTGCTTATATCTCCGGTGACCACATCGCCTTCTACTACCAGAGAACCATTTTTATAAAACCATAAATGCTGCTTAGTGAGATCAATTTCAACATACGTATTGCCTGTATCATTAACATCATTAATAGCCGCAACCTGCATATATAAAGGCTCTTTAGTTGTGGTTCTTCCCTCTTTTATAACCTCAATCAAATCATACACTTCTTCATATCTGTTTATTTTCCATCCATAGCTTCCGCCGCTTACCTGTATTGTTTTTCCTGATGATGCAACAAAAGTTCTTGTCTTGCCAATAGTGTCATATTTATCGGCCAGCATATCAACATATGTTCTTACTTTTGCTTCATCAAAAAATATTTCATAGTTCTCATTAATATAAAGCCAGGTATTTATTATGGAACCATCAACTACTTCAGTTCTTTTCCCAAAGGTATATGTTATTTTCGCACTTACATATTTATTCAATTTATCCCTTACACTGACGATTTCTTTTGAAGAGGAAGTATATTGAGGCTTTTGATAGCAGCCGGCAGCTTCAAGGTTTAGTTTTTTATCGCCATTGATAACCGCCTTGGCCACTTGTTTATACAAAACTTCTTTTATTACTTTGTTGCCTTCAACTTCCTTTACAATTTCATATTTATTTCCTGTATACTTAAACCCTGGATTTTTAGGTTCGGTGATGTTTTCCGCTTTAAAGCATGCAAGGTTATCAATACTTTTTTTCAGCAGGTTTTCATCAAATGAATATATTTCATTTAATTTGTATTCTTCTTTGCTAAAAAGTCCCTTAATCCAGCATAGAGGATTTTGACTGTCTTTTAATTCTTTTACCTTATCCTTTGCAATGTATTTCATTCCAATATCAGAGGCACTGATTTTTTCTTTCTTACCTCCTCTCTCCTCCAATTCAAGTTCATATGCCTTTATTATGTTTTCTATTTTCCTGTGCGTATTTTTTACACTTTTGCCTGAAACACTTATACCGTTAATTGAAGTTCTGAAATAAAAATGGTTTATAAAATATATTGAAATGCCCAGATATATATATAGCATATATAGTAAGCTGCCAACAGGAATAATGACACCAAGCAGAATTTTTCTATGCTCACTCGGTATTTTGATTAATTTGCCCATTTAATTACCTCCTGAACTTGTCACTTCTGAACTGCCATTAACTGCATATCTCATTGTATGTAGCAGCTTTAATTTTGTTCTTAATACATCAAAAAACAACGGTAGTCAGATACTTCAGGATATCTGTACACTATAACATGTTTACCGCTGCTTAATATTCCGGCATTTATCTCATTCATGTAAGATCCGGAATACTAAAAAATATTACAGAAAAGCCTGTAATATTCCTAAAAAATCTACTCTATAAGCTTATTCAAAAATTGTTTAATAACTTGATATAAATTAAGATGAGCTGTTGAATTTTTACATTTTCATGACAAATCAATAAAGTTTTAATGCTATAATAATTATTGTTAACATAACGAATTTGTATATTTAAATGTCATAACATCTTTATTATTTGTTGTATTTTAACCCGGAAATAAATAATGCTGAGCATATCCTGACCCTCAATCAGCATCACTATTAGGAGGTAACTGTGAAACACCTTATTCTGATAGCAGAAGATGATCTTTCAATCGCAGAACTTGAAAGAATTACACTGGCCACTTCGGGATATGACTGGAAAGTTGCAACTGACGGAAATATAGCTTTGGAACTCATTAATGAATACGATTTCAGCCTGGCATTGCTTGATATAATGCTTCCCGGAGTCGATGGTTACAATCTGTTGGAAATATTGAAGGACAGGAATATCCCTGCCATATTTGTTACCGCAAAGATAAACATTATGGACAAAGTTAAAGGTTTAAAGCTTGGAGCAGAAGATTATATAACAAAACCTTTCGAACCGTTAGAGTTGCTGGCAAGGGTTGAAGTTGCCCTTCGAAGGCTCGACAGCTCATCTGATACATACATTATTAAAAATATAAGAGTTGACTGTAAAAGTCATAATGTTTACAAAGACGGCCAGCTTGTAGCTTTAACGCCAAAGGAATACGAACTGCTTGAATTTCTGTTGAATAACCCCAACATCGCTTTTTCGCGTGAAAGCTTGTTAAAACATGTATGGGGATATGATTTCTACGGCAGCACCCGCACAGTAGACACGCATATACTGAATCTGAGGAACAAACTGGGACTGGCGGATAAGATTCAAACAGTGCATAAAATGGGATATCGATTGGAGTATTAACCATGATTAAAAAATTCTACAAGATTCATTTGTGGAAAAAGATATTTCTGATGAGCTATTTACTAATAACCATAGTCACATTGGTTTTATCGTATCATGTTATATCCCTCTCAGGTGAGAACAATATAAAAAGGGAAATCACTAACTCACTGGATAAACACAATGTGATAAGTAATGCTTTAATAATGTATGCAGGCTCCATATCCGAACAATTTGAAAATGATACTAATCTGGCATATGAAGTACTATCAACTGCTGTAAGGAATTATGGGCGTTATTACACAGAAAACAACAGTTTTCTTGCAGTTACAAGCAAAAACGGCGAAAAACTGTACAGTAGCATAAATGAAGAAGATGAAAAAGCCATGAAGCTTAGTCCTTCCGAAGACGGCCGGCGTAGCCATGTTATACGGAGCATAGGAGAACGTACGGTTTTATTTGTATCCGGATGGATTAATATAAATGAGAATCTGTACCGGTTAGATTATGAGCATGATATTACCGATTTGATAAGGAGTCAAAAATCATTAGCACTGGAAGTTTCCCTGTGGCTTTTATGCAGCAATGTGATTTTAGGTTTTGGGCTGTTTCTAATTACCAAATACTCATTAAATCCGGTCAGGGAATTAAGCTTGCAGGCAAGAGCCATCACCAAAGGAATGTATGAGCAGCGTATAAAGGTCAGGAGCAGTGACGAAATCGGTCAATTGGCTGAAGATTTCAACCAAATGGCTGATGCAGTTCAGGAAAAAGTCAGATTGCTTAAGCAGGAGGCAAAAGACAGGGAAACCTTTATTGCCAGTCTTGCTCATGAACTTAAAACACCCCTTACTTCGATAATGGGCTACTCAAGCCTGATACAAAATTGCAGCCTTGATGAAGATTATGTTAAACAGGCCATATCTTTTATCTATAAAGAAAGTAAGCGTTTGGACAATATATCAGAAAAACTTCTTGAGCTGTTCAGGCTTTCAAACGAGCATGCAATTAATAAAAAAAAGGTATACGTCGCAGCAATGCTTGAACAACTAGTACATGCCACAACACACACATTATCTGAAAAAAATCAGTCCCTGGAGATTGAGTCTTCAGTTGAATATTCCTTCATTGATCAGGATCTTTTTATAGCTTTGTTATCCAATCTCGTTGAAAACGCATCCAAGGCATCAAAAAAAGGAGATATTATTAAGCTTAAAGTATACTCCTGTGACTCATCGGTGATTTTTAGCGTGGAAGATCATGGTTCAGGAATACCGGAAGAACATATAGATGATATTTTTAAGCCTTTTTTCATGCTTGACAGTTCAAGGGACAAAAGGCAAAAAAACAACGGTCTTGGGTTATCCCTTTGCAAGGCGATTACCGAAGCCCATAACGGACATATTGAAATAAAAAGCAAAGTTGGAAAAGGGACATCAGTTATTGTCTCCATACCGGATGAAGAATATTTACAAAATCATGACAAAAAGATTATAGAACAATGACAATTAACTGTTATCTTTATAATGTCAAAGATCCGGAGATTTGATAACAATAACACAAGGAGGGATTTTTATGATTGATAACAGAAAATACAGTAAAATTAGTATAATATCACTTTGTATTATTAGTGTTCTGATTGCATTATCATGTTTTACACTTACAGCATTTGCGCAGAATACCATAAATTCAAAAAAAGACATAATAGAGACTGAATCTCAGCCGCCGGAAAACATCAACATGCGAGAGGGTACTGTCGGTATTCAAAATACAGATAATACGGAAAACTCAGTGTATAAGAAATCAACTTCCACTAAATTAACAGATTCACAGGCACAACCTTTTATAGATGCAGCAAAAGCATATTCCAAAACGGTCAATACCACTATTCCGGAATCAGGATACAAATGCATAAGTGAATATTTTAGTGAAAAGAAAAGAGTATTATTAACCTGGGTACCAGACAACTGGAGTGATGAAATAATACCGTTAGCTGACACCAGTTTCAACATATACTCTATAGTTTTTAAAAATGTTGACTTAAATGACACAAGTGATTTACAAAGTAAAATTGATAACGGTATTTCAGTTTCCAATACCAAATTATATAAAAATAGCAATATTAAAATTACATTCACACGAAATGAAGATAACATTCCTTTGATAATATTGGAAGATTTAGACGAAGAACAATAAGGTTAGTGTCTTCCGATAAGCCTGGCTCCTTATTTTAAATCGGAGTTCAGGCTTATTTTTTATTTTGTTAAAAGCGCTAATTAAATATATTAACAGCTATCTAATGACTTCTCTCCTATCCTTCCCTATATTTTATAAATCAAAACCTGTCTCACTGCAAAATGCATTCATCTGATTAAGGCCAATAACATCTTATTTAATATTATCTTTTCAGCAATGACACATCACAAATGTACCAATCCGTAAACCTAAATAATCTCGTATGATTTATTGTTTAGCAAATCGTAACCAATATGCGCTTATTTACATAATATATATTACCGTTTAGCTTATGGAGGTGTATATATTATGTTGTTTTCAAGCACGCGCTGGATAAGAACAAATATGAATAAACTGGATACAGCATTAAAAAAAGAATTAATAAATAATTACAGGCACAATGCTCTTACACCATGTTTTCTGCATGGATTAATCAATAAAATGCGTTTTTATTTCAAAAAACTCGATGTTATTATAAGATATACTGATGACTATAATCTCAATAATTTAAAAACAAACAAAAAAAAAATATGCCTGAGTTCGTTAAACTCATATGCTACGAGAATCACTCCGAAAAAACTTAAATCATTACTCAAATCAGACTATGTTAAATTTGTCTATCTTGACAGAAAGTACAAAGCTTTGCTTGACATAGCCAGCCCTTCTTTAAAGGCTCCCTATGCCTGGAGCAGCAACATTACGGGCAAAAATATAACCTCAGCAGTAGTTGACACAGGTATCTATCCTCACGATGATCTGGTGAAACCTGTTAACCGCATCATTGCATTCAAAGACTTTGTCAAAAACAAATCAAACCCTTATGACGACAACGGTCACGGTACTCATGTAGCAGGTGATATCGCATCTAATGGTTATTCATCTAACGGTTTGTATAAAGCACCTGCATATGAAAGCAAATTGGTTGGCGTTAAAGTCCTTAATAAGTATGGTACAGGAACTCTGTCCAGAATTATAGCAGGTATAGAATGGTGCATCAAAAACAAGGATCTGTATAACATCAGAATCATGTGCCTGTCCCTTGGCGCTGAAGCCCAAAGCTCATATAAGGAAGATCTTATGTGCGAAGCGGTGGAAAATGCCTGGAAAGCAGGTATAGTGGTATGCGCCGCTGCGGGCAACGAAGGCCCGGAAAGCGGAACCATATGTTCACCTGGTATAGATCCTATGATAATTACTGTAGGTGCGGCAGGTGATGAAAACACTCCGGACATATCAAATGATACAATAGCATCCTTTTCCAGCAGAGGCCCCACTAAATTTGATAATTTAAATAAACCTGACCTGGTCTGTCCGGGAGTAAATATAATATCCCTAAAATCACCCAAATCTTACCTTGATAAAATATCAGGAGGTTCCAATTTAAACAATTATTATATCAGCTTATCCGGTACTTCGATGGCAACTCCTTTATGCTGCGGCTGTGTAGCTTTGCTTTTACAGAAGTACCCTAAACTAACACCCGATCAGGTAAAAAGCATACTTACCGAAAATGCAGATGATATAGGATATAGCCGGAATGCTCAGGGATATGGATATGTAAATGTTGAAAAAATACTGCAAGTAACAATTTAAAATATAATAAATCTTAATCGAAGTCGCTTCAATTAGCGTTAAATTTTCAGCATGCTTACAAATGATATTTATTTTATATGACATTCTCCTTTTAAAGTTTTAGAAAATTACAAGTGCCATATCCAAATAATTTACTATAAATCTGCAATATTTAAGTATATAATTATTAATAATAAATTTAACTAATAAAACTCACCCTCTGTCCCCCCTCTTTCTGAAAGAGGGGGGAAAATAAAATTTAAAGCAATTTAACGCTTATTATATTGCAAATAAACTGCTTGATAGATAAGCTCTTGCCTATTTCTGAAATTTTCATTCATAGATGTATAGCATTCGGCAATCAGCATTAGCATTATAATGTAAAAAACAAAAGAGGATGGATTTTTATATGAAAACCATATATATAATTGAAGATGATAAGAAAATACGTGAAGAACTCTCAGTTTTTCTAGCTAAAAACGGATATTACTGCTATTCTCCCTGTGAATTTGAACATATTATAGATGAAGCGCTAAATAAAAACCCCGATCTAATTTTGCTGGATATCAATCTCCCATCTATAGACGGATATTATGTATGCCGTGAAATCAGAAAAAAGTCTGATGTTCCAATTATAGTAGTAACAAGCAGAAATACTGAAATTGATGAACTTATGGCTATGAACCTTGGCGCTGATGATTTTATTTCTAAGCCTTATAACACACAAATATTACTTGCCCATATATCTTCTGTGTTAAAAAGAACTTCACGTGATACCGTATCGGATAAAATCGACTGCGGAAGCTTTCAAATTAACCTGTCGAAAAGCAGCATCATCTATAATGATACAGAGTATGAACTCACTAAAAATGAACTGAAGATACTTTCATGTTTATATGAAAAAAGAGGAACCATCGTCAGCAGAGATGATTTAATGACGCAATTATGGAACAATGATATGTTCATTGACGATAATACCCTCACTGTAAATATCAACAGGCTGCGTAAAAAGCTTGAAGATATAGGGCTTGATCAGGTTATAGAAACAAGAAGAGGACGGGGGGTATATGGTAAAATGAGTTCTTTGGAATTTTTAAAAGAAAAGCTTATATATATAATATCAAGCTTCTTGTCAATTGTTCTAACCATGCTGATTATCTGGGCTCTTAACCCTGTCAGAGGCATTGCGTTATCAATCTTTATAGGTGCCATGCTTATTATAGGTGCGATTATTCCGCTTATATCAGAATACATAAATAAAAGGAACTTTTATAACAACCTTATCAATATTTTTGATTCCCTTGACAAAAAAAATCTCATAGCCGATATAATATCCCCTCCATCCTTTAAGGAAGGAATTATTCTATATGATATATTAAAAGGCTCAAATAAAGCTATGCTTGAAGAGATTAATAAATATAAATATTTACAGGAGGAATACCGTGAATATATAGAGCTCTGGGTGCATGAAATCAAAACTCCTATCTCCTCTTCCAAGCTCATCGCCCAAAACAACAAAAATGAAGTCCTGGACAGTATTTCTGAGGAGCTTGATAAGATAGAAGCTTTGGTAGAACAGGTTTTATTTTATTCGAGAAGCAATGCTGTAGAAAAAGATTACATAATCAAAAAAGTAAACTTAAAAAAGTTATGTTTTGATGTTATCAAGAGCAATTCCAGACTTTTTATACAGCATAACATACGTGTAGAAACAAAAGGTCTCGATTTGGATGTTTTCACTGATCATAAATGGATGCAGTTTATCCTGGCACAAATACTGACAAATTCAGTTAAGTATTCAAATAAACCTGATGCATTTATAAAAATAATCGGTCAAAAAAATGAAAACAATATAATCCTTATTATTGAAGATAACGGTATTGGAATTCAGGAAAGCGAATTACCCAGAATCTTCGATAAGGGCTTTACAGGAACTAACGGCAGAAAAAACGAAAGATCTACGGGAATGGGTTTATATCTTTGCAAAAAGCTGTGTAACAAGCTCGGTCATGCGATATATGCAAGTTCTAAATATGGTGAAGGTATGAAAATAAGTATTGCTTTTCCTAAAAACTCAATGGTGGATATATGTTGATTATTTTGTGGTACTGATAGTGTTGTTCTATAAACAGCCTTGTCAGTGCCACTTTTAATTAGAAATCTTACAAAACTGTAAGCTGTGTGTAAGGTAAAATTATGGCAGATGAACGTGCATCTATACTAAAATTAAGTCATCACATAAATGATGGAGGTATACTAATGCAGGAAATACTAAAAGTTTCAAATATCGAAAAATATTACGGCAATAAAGGCAATTTAACAAAAGCACTCGATAATGTGAGCTTTTCCGTAAACGAAGGAGAATTTGTAGGTATTATGGGAGCTTCAGGCAGCGGAAAAACCACTCTGCTTAACTGTGTTTCTACGATTGATAAGGTCACAAGCGGTCATATATACATTAGAAATACAGATATAACAGAAATGAAAAGCCGTTCACTTGCCCGATTCAGACGCGAAGAACTGGGATTCGTATTTCAGGACTTCAACCTTTTGGATACCCTCACAGGTTTTGAAAATATCATTCTGCCTTTGACTATATCGGGCGTAAAACATAAAGAAGCTGAAGACAGAGTGCTTAATGTGGCAGACAAGCTGGAAATAACCGATGTTCTTCATAAATATCCATATCAGATGTCAGGCGGGCAAAGGCAAAGAACAGCTGCCGCAAGAGCTATAATAACAAATCCGGCATTGATTCTAGCTGACGAACCTACGGGTGCGCTTGATTCAAAATCAGCGCGCATGCTGCTTGAAAGCCTCGATAATTTAAACAAAACCATGAACGCTACAATTTTAATGGTTACTCATGATGCCTTTACTGCAAGCTATTGCAGCAGGATATTATTCATAAAAGACGGCAGGATTTTTAATGAATTAATTAAAGGTCAGAGTTCAAGGAAAGAATTCTTCAGCAAAATAATTGATGTAGTTACTCTACTTGGAGGTGACGCGGCAAATGTTCTTTAAGCTGGCACTTAAAAACATCAGAAAAAGTTTTAAGGATTATACGCTGTATTTTCTTACTTTGACCTTTGCAGTATGTATTTTCTATGTTTTCAACTCAATAGAAGCCCAAAAGGCAATGATGAGCATATCGCGATCAGCATCGGCAATGTTGCAAACTATAACTCAGCTAATGGGCATGATTTCGGTTTTTGTTTCCTTTATACTTGGATTTTTAATAGTTTATGCCAATAATTTTCTTATAAGAAAAAGAAAAAAAGAATTCGGTATTTATATGACCCTTGGTATGGAAAAGGGCAAAGTAGCAAAACTATTAGTTGCTGAGACTTTTTTGATAGGTGTTTTATCCCTTGGCGCAGGCCTCTTAGCAGGAGTATTTCTTTCTCAGGGGCTTTCAGTGGTAACAGCAAAGCTTTTTGAAGTAGACATGACCGGTTATACGTTTATATTTTCCCCCGATGCCTTTGTAAAGACTATTATTTACTTCGGAGTAATATTTTTGATAGTTATGTTTGCAAGTACTGTTTCAATCTCAAAATATAAACTTATCGATTTAATCAACGCTGAAAAACAAAATGAAAAACAAAAGCTCAAAAACCCTGTAATTACAATTATACTCTTTATATTGTCCGTTGCGTGTATCGGAACAGCCTATAAACTTGTTTTAAAAAACGGTATCTTATACTTCGATAAGATGCTTGCTTTTGAAATTATACTCGGAAGCATAGGAACTTTTTTGTTCTTCGCATCATTGTCAGGCTTTTTTCTCAAACTCATACAATCGAATAAAAAGCGATATTTCAAAGGTCTTAACATGTTTATACTGCGCCAGATAAATTCAAGAATTAATACGGCACACATATCAATATCCCTAATATGCCTTATGCTCTTCTGCACTATAGGTATCCTGTCAACAGGTATGGGCTTAAACGACGCATTAAACGACAGTTACAAATACTGCGCGCCTTATGATGTTTCATTTCAGGCAAACGGTGATGTAAATATAATTGATATGTTTAAAGGGTACGGTTTTGATATTAGTAAATATATAGATAAGTCTGTTGAGTTTAAAGTGTATATGCAATCAGAAAATAAACTTACAAAGGGTGTTATATTTGAAAAAGTAGCAGATCTTGTACCGGAAAATTACAGGGCTTACTACATGGAAACTCCCCTGTTTCTTATTAGAAATTCAGACTTTAATAAACTTATGCTGCTGCAGGGAATTAAAGGAATACAACTTTCTGAAAATCAGGTTGCCATATATTCTGATTATGCCGCAACTTATGCAGAATTAAAAAATTGCCTTTTGGAGTATTTAGATAAAAAATATACAATAACAATATCAGATAAAATTTATAATGTTTGTGATACATTGCTGATGGATGGTGTTATAACTACCCCTTCCAGCGGTATAATGCTTGCTCTGATTGTACCTGACAAACTTGTTGAGGGGAGTACCGTATATCAAACCATACTATCCTTTAACTGCAACGGTGACAGAAAAAGCACACAGCTCAAACTTGAGGATGATATGTATAACTTTTTGGATAAGAATAAACATATAGTAGATGAGTCAGGTCTCATTGCTTCCACAGGTGAAACAGTTAAATCAATTGCCGCAGGTCAAAAAGCTTTGGTAACATTCCTCGGAATATATGTGGGTCTGATTTTCCTTATAACAAGTGCTGCTGTATTAGCTCTGCAGCAGCTATCTGAAGCAGCAGACAACAGGTGCAGATATGAAATACTCCAAAAAATCGGAGCAGATGACAGCCTGATAAATTCCGCCCTGTTTAAACAGATAGCTATATACTTTTTGCTTCCTCTCGCACTGGCATGTGTACATTCAATTGTAGGCATTAAAGTAGCTAATGATGCTATAAATGAAGCCGGCGGTATAAATGTATTAACCAATATTATAGTAACAGCAATACTCATTACAATAATCTATGGTTCCTACTTCCTTGCAACCTATTTCAGCAGCAAGAGGATTATACTGAGAAGCAAGGCTTAATACTAAAAAAGGGTTTGCATGCCATATTGACAATATGGTATGCAAACCCTTTTACTTATATATTTATTCGCTTAATTATTCATATAAGCTTAGGCGTATTCTTCATACAAGCCTCTACTTCCTGCAAGGACGGCATTGCAGGCATTCCTCCCCTTTTTGTAACACAAAGGGCTCCAACCGCATTAGAAAAATCAATAATCTTTTCAAGCTGCTCTTTTGTCAGCTGATCAGGGCGTACATCCATTTTGCTTATATTATACAAAAGCCCTCCAAGGAACGCATCTCCTGCCCCTGTAGTATCAACCACTTTTGTTTTATAAGCCGGCAGCCTTCCTGTACCTGCCTTGCTCCTGTAATAACAGCCTTGTGAGCCCAGAGTAACAACTACAAGCTTTACTCCTGTTTCATATAATATTTTGCTGCCGATATCCAAATCCCTTTCTCCTGTTATAAACTCCATTTCAACTTCAGAAATCTTTAATATATCGGTATTTTCAACGCCATATTTCATTTGTTTCTTTGCTTCTGCTTCGCTTTTCCACAGAGGCGGTCTCCAATTTGGATCGAATGAAATAATTTTATTATGCTTTTTTGCATACTCTATTGCACTCTTTGTTGCACTCCTTGCAGGCTCATCGCTCAATGACAGCGAACTGAAATGCAAAATTTTTGAATTCTCAATAAGTTTAAAATCCAGATCTCTTTCATCAAGCATCAGGTCAGCACCGGGATTTCTGTAAAAACTGAAACTCCTCTCACCCTTTTCATCCAGATGTACAAATGCCAAAGTAGTATTAACACTTTTTGAAAACCTTAATCCTGATGCTTCAATTCCATTTTCCACAAGTACGTTTTTTAAATACTCACCAAATTGGTCATTCCCTACTTTGCCAATAAATGCTCCCTTTCCTCCGAGTCTGGCTACTGCTGCAAGCAGATTTGCAGGGCCTCCGCCCGGATTTCTCTCAAACATCACATTCCCAGCGGGAGATAATCCTGCCGGAGTAAAATCGATTAATATTTCGCCTAATCCCGTAACACTGAACATAATCTTCACCTGTCCTAATTAATAATAAATCAGCACTCTTAATATATTCATAAAATATACAAGCCATTAAATATAACTAAACAGACGATATAATTATTTTATTATATATATTATCATGCACAATTATGTATTATTAATAATAAAATAAACTTCATCAAAAAGCTTGCATTAAACTGCCGTTCTTTATTTGCATATCGGTTGTGTAGCTCTTTAAAATTTATGTTTCCCTATATCATTACATACTTCGTCATTTCAACTAATATATTAGATATTTATAAATTTTAATTTTTTGAAAATACT
>Ga0134097_1001972_pt1 | contig 13447 bp, 10 predicted proteins | sample 8_3taG_FD_94450 | JGI IMG/M metagenome (GOLD analysis project Ga0134097, IMG submission 94450) | Switchgrass degrading microbial communities from high solid loading bioreactors in New Hampshire, USA - 8_30_10_142_A2 metaG | ecosystem: Engineered > Bioreactor > Semi-continuous > Anaerobic >... | reverse complement strand
TCCCAACGCACCATTGATTACTACGCAGCCAGGGCCAAAGGAGGCTTTGGTTTAATTATTACAGAGTTTACATGCATTGACCCTGTCGGTATGGCTATGCCGGGTCAATTGGGTATTTGGGACTATTCATTTATACCGGGGCATAAGAAATTGACAGAGGAAGTCCATAAACATGGCGGAATTATTTTCTGCCAGTTGCATCATGCCGGTCGTCTGTCCTATTCCATGGTTACGGGAAAGCAGCCTGTTGCACCTTCTCCTGTGGCCAGTCCATCAAATAAAGAAATTCCAAGGGAATTGACAACTGAGGAAGTATATCAATTGATTGACAAGTTTGCAGATGCGGCTGTGAGAGCAAAAAACTCTGGATACGACGGTGTAGAACTTCATGGTGCTCATCAATACATTATCGCACAGTTTATGTCCCCTTATTCCAATAAACGAATAGATGAATTCGGAGGACACTTCCAAAACCGCATGAGATTTCCCACCGAAATCATAAAGAGAATAAAAGATAAGTGTGGTAAGGATTTTCCGGTTAGTATTAGAATCAGTGCGGAAGAATCGGAGCATGACAGCTGGGGAGTAAGGCAGGCCAGAACTGCGGCTAAAATGTTGGAAGAAGCGGGAGCCGATGCAATTAATGTTTCCATTGGAGGTGCCTATGGAACAAGCTATAAAACTTTGGCTCCCCAGGCAATACCGCCCGGATTCAACGCTGCAAATTCTGCATTTATTAAAGAGATGGTTAATGTTCCGGTTATCGTTACCGGAAGGATAGTAGATCCGTATATTGCTGAAGATATTATTGCTTCGGGTTCGGCAGATCTTGTAGCATTGGGGAGAACTTCCTTAGCCGACCCCGAATTCCCAATCAAAGTGAAGGAAAACAGGGTGGATGAAATTATTCCTTGTGTAGCATGTCTCCAAAGATGTGCAGGAGCAGGCGGTCGTGATGAATGGGATAATGGTGTGTCCTGCACCTATAATCCTTTTACGGGAAAAGAAGGAATTCTAAAATTCGTTCCTGCGGATAAGCCGAAACGAATTGCAATTATCGGTGCAGGTCCTGCCGGACTTGAAACAGCCTGGGTAGCTGCAAAACGGGGACATTCGGTTACAGTATTTGATAAGGCAGACCGGCCCGGTGGTCAAATTGTATTCGGTGCAAGGCCGCCTTACAAGCAGGAACTCTTAAGAACAGTTCAAGCCTATATGACTTTAGGCAAAAAGTACGGTGTTGATTATAAATTCGGGATAGAGGCAACTTTAGAAACGGTTGCCGATTTTGACGAAATAGTTATAGCAACAGGCGGTGTTCCAATCCGTCCTGCATTTGAAGGAATAGACGATGCAGAGGTGGTACAAGCCATTGATATACTGGCAGGAAGGGTATTGGCCGGCGATAAAGTAATAATTATCGGTGGAGGGCAAGTAGGAGTTGAAACAGGAGAAATGCTTGCCAATCAAAACCGACAGGTGACCATTGTGGAGATGAGGGATGAAATCGCAAAAGAAGAGCATCCCGATATTAGATATTTAACTCAGCAGAGATTAAACAGATACGGGGTTAATATTATGACAAACACCAAAGTAAAAGCTCTTTCCAAAGGCACTGTTACGGTGGAAAGGGACGGTGTTGAACAAACTTTGCATGGATTCGACACTATTATCCTTGCTGTAGGGTCAAAATCCTATAATCCATTGGAAGAGCCGCTTAAGAAAACCGGCAAGAAAATACATGTCATTGGAGATGCAGCTAAAACCGGAAATATCACCGATGCCGTTTATCAAGGTGCTAAACTGGGCATTAGTATATAAATGAAAAACTTACGAAGGTGCTGCTTCAAAATAATATAAATATTTTGAGCAGCACCTTTATAATAGATTATAGTAGATGCTTAAAAACAGCTTAACATGAAAAACTGATATTGACAAAGGAGACAATCAACGAGTTTATCAACTAATTTGTTAAATGTTAATTCAATATTTCATTTTCACAAAATTTAGGATATAATTATCTGCACATATTTATCAATTATCCTAGTTTGTAGAATTAAATTTATAAAGATTGTGAGGTTGGGTATAATGAAGAGAATTATTTGCATAACAATAGTTTTTACTCTTATTTTTTTTATAGCTGGATGTACAGATAAATCTAGCTATTCAGATTATGATAAAGAATTATATGAACAATTATATGAAGAAGAAATGAAAAAAATTGATGCTCAATTAGTTAAACAGCTTCGAGAAATGTTTGGGGAATCAGGAACCGAGTTGGATGATGAAAATAGAAAATACAATGACCCACAAATAAATCATTCTGTTAAAATTACTATAAACCACAAGAATGGAATGATGGGGGAGGCATCAGGATTTTTAATCAGTCCAACTACTATAGTTACAGCTTTTCATTCAATGATAAATATTGATGATATTTTAATAGAAACTCCAACGCAAACTTCTACTGTTGTTGGTGTACGAGGATATGATGCTAATAGGGATATTGCAATTCTTGAATTGGATACAGCTATAGATTACCCTATAATAGATTATCGCAATGCTGCTTATGAACTGGATAAAGGTCAGGATATAGTTGTACAAGGGTATGCTGATGGTCAATATCAAATTATTAATGGTTATGTAGTTAATCCTGATAGGAAAACAGTATATGGAGATTATTTTATAGACCTTAATCTTCCTGATGGCAAACCCGGTTTTAGTGGAGGAGCTGTTATAACGTCACAGGGAGAGTTTTGCGGAATGCTGTTATCCGGTAACGAAGATAGTGATTCTGCGACAATTATGTCCTATAAATTTATTATTGATTTTATAAAGAATCATGAGGATGCTGAATTAATTCCTATAGAAACATTTAATGAGAAATTTTTAGTTGATATGAATTTGGGGGATGCTGTTGAACCTAAAACTCCTGAAGAAAAACTGTGTGTTGATTACATGAAATACTTTTTTAACAGTGTTAATTCTAGAACTAATAATCCAACGGAACTCAATCTTTCTGATGAAGTTAGGAAAGATACTTATGAAAGACTTGCTTATATCAATAGTGTAGGTTGGATTATTAAATACTCAATTAAATCAATTACTACATGGAATGATGCATCAAAAAGCTATATTAATGTTGTATTTGAAAACCAAGTGAAAATAGAAGCAGATAATGGTGGTAAGGCACTTCATCTTATGATTTTTGTTGTTCCAAAGGATAAGTTAATGATTGAAAACATAGCGACAACAAGATATAGTTATCCAGGATATGCTCATGAAAAGTATGGATTTACAAATGATTTTAATGAACTTATTACCTGGAAGTTTGGAAAACAGCAGACACTATCAACTGAAGAAATTAACAAAATTATCCGGAAAGTGTATGAAATACTTGTGACGAAAATAGATAAGAAGTACTTACATATGGGAAATGGTAAAGAAAGACCTAAAAATTTTGTCTATGAAAAATATGCTACTGGAGAAAAGTTCACAGAAGATGATAAGAAACAGTTATCAATTGTCTATGTAGCCAATTATAACGACTTTGCAATAATAGAGGTTTATAGAATGTATGAACCTAACGATTCTGATTATTTCTTTGTTAATATACATACCTTAGAATGTTCTAAAGGTCATGGGGTTTTTAATTAGAAAACGCAAAAGCATTTAATGTCAGTTGAAAATAAACCAATTTCGGATGAAAAATCTTAGGAACTTGTGAAGATAGGGAATATAAAAAATCCTTAAATAAAAAGGATTAATTATAAATTCAAAAAAACTTGATATTGGGGTATAGGCCAAAATAGAGCAAATTAAAGCATCATGCTTCTTTTTTAGAAGTACGATGCTTTAATTGTTTTATATGGGAGTTTGAATTCAATATTTACTACTTTGCTAAAGCAGGACATTATATTGCTGTCATAATCCTTACGGCTTTCATAAAATTTTTAATTTTGATATGAACTTTTTTTGAACTTGTGAGTCATACTATCAAAATAATAAAAAATGAGAAAAGCACATGTTCAGCAATATGAGTTCGATGGAGATTTTAAAGTTTTTGCACCTATAATAATTTTTCAAGTGGCACTATTGATTTATTGCATTATAGATATGCTTAGAAAAGGAGTAAGGAACCTTAACAAATCCCTATGGATTGCAATTGGCTTTGGGGCTTTTTCGGATTATTGAATTTACCGTCAAGTCTTATTGCTTACCTTATTGTAACTAGATTTGTTTCAAAGTCTACTTTGTGCAATGTTTGTGGCAAAAAGGTCAGAAAGAACTATAATTATTGTCCCTTTTGCGGGGAGAAGCAAAACTTTGAAGTATAACTCTGTATTTAAAGCCAAAAACATTAAATAGCTATTTGTATTGTTTTTGTTATGCTTTGTTCTCAGTTTGAAATTATTTTTTCGATGAAAATTATATAAATATATATAAAAATAGGAGAAAATTATGATATAATATCGACAAAAGGCATTTTTTTTGAGTTAACTATACAACTATTATATAACAAAGTTCTTGTGATTGAACGCTTTCAAGTTATCAGATACTATTCAAATCACTTTATTGCTTAAATAAAATACCCATCTCTATTTTTTGAAATGCCCATATTTGACGAATTATATTGGGAGGAGTGAATAAATATGAAAAAGGTAAAGGCGGTTATTTTTTTCATTCTGATTAATGTTTTTGTTTGTTCGGTAAATGTACAAGCTTCAGAAGTCATTACGTCATCGAAAACCATTTATGGTGATGACTGCTACTATGAACTTTGGAAAGACGTTGGTAACACAACTATGATTATCGATGATGAAGGTGGATTCAGTTGTGAGTGGAGTGATATAAATAATGCTTATTTTAGAAAAGGTATAAAACTTGATATAGAGAAAAGCTTCAAAGAAATTAAAAGAGTAACAGTTGACTATGATTGCGATTTCGAAGCAGACGACCATGCATACATGGGTGTATATGGAATAAAGTTTATTACATCAAACAGAATATTGGAATACTATATAATTGAAAATTCGGTGAATTGGGTAATATCTGGAAGCGAGTTTATGGGAACGATAAATGTTGATGGTTCGACCTATGAAGTTTATAAGCATAAATATATTCTACCACCTGATATTGCAGTTGGACTAATTACTCGCTATGTGTATTATAGTATCCGGACTTCGAAAAGAACAAGTGGGACAGTATCTGTCCTTGAACACTTTAAAGCTTGGGAGAGTTTGGGTATGGAAATGTGGAATATGAATGAAGTTTCATTTATGGTTGAGGGATTAAGAAGTAATGGGAGAGCTAATGTGAACAATATATCGTTTTCTATCAAGACTCCCGATGAAAGTTTTATAGTGGGTGACATAGACGGTAATGGAGAAATAAGCTCAATTGATTATGGATTGTTAAAAAAATATCTGCTTGGATTTATTGACAGTTTTGATTATGAGTACGGTTTAGAAGCAGCTGATGTCAATGGAGACGGAGAGATAAACTCTTTAGACTTAGCTCTGTACAAGAAATATTTACTTGGAATAATTTCAGAATTTGCTATATAATAGTTGTTGTACTTATATATATTAAATACTGCTTAGGGCTTGTGTTTTGTGCCCTAAGTTTATATAATTTTGATACTATTATAATGTTATAATTAATAGGGAAGGCAAGAATGAAATTAGGAGGCTAATAATGACTAAAGCAAAAAATCCAAAAGAAGAAATAGAAACTATAAACAAAGAGGGAATAAAAAAGAAAAAAGCAATAGATTTAAAAAAAGCTTTTTTTCGTGTTTTTCAGATATGACTAAGTTCCAAATTGTACTGTTTTCAGTGATTTTATTTGCAGGAGGTCTTTTTCGGATTCTCTTTCTTGACAGATTTCCGTCGGGAATAAATCAGGACGAGGCTTTTGCCGGGTATGAGGCAATATGTCTTTTGAGAACAGGGGCGGATTCCTTCGGATATCATTTGCCTGTATATCTGACCACTTGGGGTAGCGGTATGAATGCTTTGGCATCATATCTTATGATTCCATGGATTGCCATATTCGGCAACAATATTTGGTGTGTTCGTATGCCTCAGGCAATACTCGGTTCTATTGCTCTTGCAGCATGCTTTTTTCTGGTGAAAAAAGTAACTTCCGATAACAAAGCAGCATTGGTTTCCATGTTTGTTCTTGCAATTAATCCCTGGCATTTTATGATGTCACGTTGGGGATTGGAGAGTAACATGGCTCCACACTTTATGCTTTTTGCTACTTTGTTTTTTTGCATAGGTCTGGAGAAACCAAAGTTTCTTATCCTTTCTGCCATTAACTATGGGCTGAGTCTCTACTGCTATGCTCTGTATTGGCCATTTGCTGCAATAACAGTCTTCTTGCAGTTGGTTTACCTCGTTATTATAAAGAAATTCAAGTTTAACAAATACTATCTGGTTTCCGGAGTTATACTGTTTTTAATGGCTCTGCCTTTAATGCTGTTCCTGCTGGTTAATAAAGGCTTTATTGAGCCAGTCAGTACACCTTTTTTTACGGCTCCAAAGCTTATCGGATTCAGAGGTTCCGAGTTCTCTTTCGAGGGTATGATAGATAAATTTAAAAATATAATGGATATTATTATTTCTCAAAATGATGGGTTGATTTGGAATGTGATTCCGAAGTACGGTATTTTTTATAAATTCGGGCTGCCTTTTGTAGCGTTGGGATTATTATACCTTATTAAAGAATCCATAAAAAAATGTCGAAAAAAAGAGTTTTCTTATGAAATGTTTATTTTAAATCAAATCGTTGTATCTTTCCTGGTTGCCAGCATGACCTATACCAATATAAACCGTGCAAATTATTTCTTTATTCCGTTAACTATATGTATGGGATTGGGTGTATACTTTATTTCAACCCTATTTAAGAAGGAAGTAATGAAGAACAATTTTATAATTATTGGTCTTGGTATTATGTTGTGTTTCTTTTGTTCTTTTGTCGAATACTACTTTACAGATTATGCAAGAGAGATAGGATACTATTTCAGCTATGGTGTGGATGATGCCATTAAATTTGCAGATACTTTTGATACTGAGATTTTTGTTACCAACAGCATTAATTATTCGAAGGTAATGTATTTGACTGCAGTAGATTCTAAAGAATATCGGGATACGGTACAGTATAAGAATTATCCGAGTATGTTTCTTGATATCTATGGGTTCGGTAAATATCACTTTGTGGATCAGGAATATGAAGTTAATCCAAGGTACGTCTATGTGGTAAATAAGGGAGAATCAGATATGTTTAGTCGACTCGGATTTGATACAAAGGATTTTGGTAATTATACAGTTTGTTATTATGATCTGGAGAATGGAGGTATACCTTTGGGGCATTGGTCCAAATAGTTCATAATTAAAAGAGAAGGAATTAGCGGGCAGGATAATGACTTACTTATATAAATAAACTGAAATTTTAGGAGATGATTATTTACGTAATTTAAAAAAGTATTGCTGAAACATATGCTTGTGGTGGCATCTACGGGAGCTGCAGCTAAAAATGCCGGTGGAGTGACTATTCACTCCTTTTTTCATTTGAACGGACGGCATTTTTTGTATTGCATCAAAAGTGTTTGTCCAAGTTGTTGAGCAATTACCTTCTTATTTGGATGAGCTGCGAAGAATAAAAGGTATAGGCAAGAGAAAATTAAAACCTTCAGAGATGAAATTATTGAAATTGTAAATAAGTATTTTATGCAAAAAGGGATTGAAAAAGAGAATTACAAAGGGTAATTAATACCTTCAGACTCTAAAAGCAATATAATTAAGCAAAAAAATAAAAAATTAGGTTTAAAAATTTTTCAAAGATAGAAAATTTACAAATTTATTTGTAGAATTATAGTTTATTATCTAGTAAAATTAAATTTATAAGCATGTAAAACAAAAGTATCATTAAGTGGTTTAACTGATAAAACGCAGTATTGGTGAAAATAATTCTGGGGGGTTAGTTATGAAATTTAATAAAGTTTTATCCTTTGGCCTTGCTCTGTCATTAATGTTTGGTATTAGTGCTTGTAAAAATAACATAGATGTTACAGATAAAAATAATATAGATGTTACAGATAAAAATAACAAAGATAATATAGATGAAGAAAAAACTGCAAATAAGTGGGAATCGGCGAAAGTTATCGGAACAGTCGGTGATGACAAGATTTATGATGGCGAATTTATATTTTATTTTAATATGAACAAAAGTCAAATGGAAAAGGATGCAGATTTAGAAGGCAAAAGCGATGAAGAAAAGAGCAAGTATTGGGAATCTGAAAATGGAAATGAAAATAATAAGCAAAAGCTTATAGATAAAACTTTTGATGACCTGGCGAAACTCAAAGTTTTATTAAGGCTTGCAAAACAGGAAAATGTAAAATTGTTGGAAAATGATGTGATGCAAATTGAAAGGAATATTTATAGTTTTATAAAAGAAAAAGCCAATGAAAACCAGGAAGAAGCTGAAAAACTCATGAAAGAGATGTATGGGGTTTCTATCGAGGAATATAGGTGGATTTATGAAGATTATTATATTGCATATTACAGATATGCCAATTTTAAAACAGAAAAGATTGAAGTTAGTGATAAAGAAATAGAAGAAAGATTTGAACGGGATAAAGAAAAATATAAAAAGGTAAATATAAGAAATGTCCTTTTATATACTATAGACGTTGACACACAAGAGCCTCTTGAAGAAGATAAGATAAAGCAAAAAAGGCAGCTTGCGGAGGATATTTTAAAAAGAGTCAAAGATGGTGAGTCGATTGAAGAATTGGCCAAACAGTATTCCGAGAATCCCCAATTGAAAATTACCGGTGGTAATGAGACTATAGGAAGTGGAGAGACCGTTGCGGAATTTGAAAATTGGGTGTTTAATGCAAAGGAAGGAGACATTGGACTGATAGAAACTTCCTATGGTATTCATGTAGTAAAAGTCATAAAAAAATTTGATGCAGCTTTAGGTGAAGAAGAAAAGAGCACTATTAAGAAAGAATTGCAAAAAGAAAAATTTGAAGAAATGATAGAAAAAATGAAAGAAAAAAATCCGTTGGTTAAAAATGAAGAAGTTTTGAAAACGCTGGATTTATTTTAGAAACGTAAAAGTTATTATATATTGATGAGCAGGCTGAGATATGCCTGCTTTTTTAATATATAATAATTTTTTTGATGGTAAGATATAGTTTGAAGTTTGCGGTATAAATCGACTTTTTAAAAAGTTTGAAAATTTTTTCGTATTATAGCATAATTATAACGGTTCATGCCTATAAATGATGTACTTTATTTGAAAATGCAAATATTTTTCTAAGTAAATTAAATGTTACATGAGGCTGTCGAAATATGGGTTTTGAACTGGTGTATCGGATAGAAAAAGTTTGCCTGATGTAGGTTTAATAAATATAATAGTATTTATGAGTTTTTAAATATTTATTAGAAAGTGGGATTAATAAGCCAAATGAAATTTTTAAAACAGTTTGGAATTATTTTAGGTGTCTCATTTATTGGAGAAGTACTGAAATACTTTATACCTCTGCCTATTCCGGCAAGTATCTACGGGCTGGTAATTATGCTGTTGCTGCTTAATGCTAAAATTGTTTCATTAGATCAGGTCAAGGATACAGGAAGCTACTTGATAGAAATTATGCCTGTAATGTTTATTCCTGCTGCAGTGGGACTTATTACCATGGGGAATGAACTCAAATCCCTTTGGCTTCCCCTTTGTGTAATTACCGTTGTAACGACAGTAATAGTAATGGCTGTTGCGGGAAGGGTAACGCAATTTATTATACGTATGGAAAAGAGGCAAAAGAAATGAGAGAACTATTATGCAATTCGACATATTTTGGTGTGTTGATAAGTCTTATTGGATACGGACTTGGAATAATGTTAAAAAGAAAATTTAAAATAGCAATATTTAATCCGCTTTTGGTATCCATTGTCTTTGTTATTTCTGTTTTATTGGTCTTAGGTATTGATTATGAGAGTTATAATAATAGTGCCAAATACTTAAGTTACCTTTTGACACCGGCAACAGTATGCTTAGCCATACCGTTATACCAACAGCTTGAAATTTTAAAAGGCAATTACAGAGCAATTTTAGGAGGAATTGTATCGGGAGCACTGGCCAGCTTTATAAGTGTTTTTGCCTTAGCCAAGCTATTTGATTTGACTCACCAGCAATATGTTACATTGCTGCCCAAATCAATAACAACAGCAATAGGAATGGGTGTATCCCAGGAACTTGGAGGTATTGTAACAATAACTGTCGCTGTAATTATTATAACCGGTGTTTTGGGGAATATAATGGCTGAGTTGGTGTGTAAGTTATTCCGTATAAAAGAGCCGGTTGCAAAAGGAATTGCCTTAGGCACATCATCCCATGCAATAGGAACAGTAAAGGCCATGGAAATGGGGGAAGTGGAAGGGGCAATGAGCAGCCTTGCCATTGCAGTAACCGGTTTGGTTACTGTTATAGGTGCCTCTTTTTTTGCCAATTTAATGTGATATAAGATATACGCATAGATTTTTCTTAAGTTTTATTTTATAAATTGGTAATCTATGTTATTATAAATACAAGAGGATTAATAAAGGGGAGAAATTTGTATGAAAAAAGTTTGTGCTGCTCTTATTACTGCCTTTTTGATTTCTGCTTTATGCGGTAGTAGCATGCGTGCTGCGGAGTTAATGTATGGTGATTTAAATGACAGCAAGTCTGTAGATTCAATAGATTATGCAATTATGAAATCTTATTTGCTTGGGATGAGATCATTAACGGGGGAAGCCCTTACGGCAGCCGATGTAAATGGGGACGGCTCGGTTAATTCCATAGATTATGCAATAATGAAACAGTATTTGTTAGGGATTATTTCAGTTTTTCCTGCATCGGAGCAAGTTACTCCAACACCTCAGGTTACTCTTCCTCCGGTGCCGGAGTTTAAATATGTATCAGTACATGACCCTTCAATAATTAAAACAAATGATACTTATTATATTATCTGCTCTCATCTTGCATCAGCAAAGAGCAAAGACTTAATCCGGTGGGAACAGATTTCTAACGGTGTCAGCAATTACAATCCATTAATGCCCAATGTATACATAAAACTGAAAACAGCCTTCGAGTGGGCTGAAACTGATACATTGTGGGCAGGAGATTGGATTCAGCTTAAGAATGGAAAATACTATATGTATTACTGCATGTGTAAAGGGGATTCACCAAGGTCTGCACTTGGTGTAGCTGTATCCGATAATATTGAGGGACCTTATGAAGATTTGGGAATTATACTGAAATCCGGTATGTGGGGACAGAAGAGTGAGGATGGTAAAGTTTATGACGCAACAAAACATCCTAATGTTGTGGACCCCCATGTCTTCTATGATAAGGATGGCAAACTTTGGATGGTATACGGTTCTTATTCGGGAGGTATTTTCATTTTGAGAATGGATGAAAATACCGGAAAACCTGTTTTCGGTCAGGGATATGGAAAGAGGTTGTTAGGGTTAAATCACAGCAGAATAGAGGGGGCATTTATTCAGTATAGCCCTGAGACTGACTATTACTATATGTTTTTGAGTTTTGGCGGACTTGATGCCAGTGGCGGTTATAACATCAGGGTATGCCGTTCAAAGAATCCCGATGGACCCTATATGGACAGTTCAGGTAAAAATATGATTTACTGTCATGGTGCTAACGGAACCATGTTTGATGACAAATCAATTGAGCCTTATGGTGCTAAATTGATGGGCAATTATTACTTTGCAGACAGTAAATCAGGCTATGTATCGCCGGGGCATAACTCTACCTATTATGATGAAGTTACAAACAAGTATTTTATAGTATTTCATACCCGTTTTCCCGGAAGGGGAGAAGAACACCAGGTCAGAGTACATCAAATGTTTATAAATTCCGATGGATGGCCTGTAATTGCACCTCACCAATATGCAGGGGAGACTATTGGAAAATATACTTTAGAAGAAGTCAGTGGTACTTATGCTTACATAAATCACGGTACGGATATATCGGCCAGTGTGAAAAATTCTTCAAAGATTTTCCTCAATAGAGACGGTACTGTTTCAGGAAGTGTAAGCGGTAGATGGAATCTTACAGGAGATAATAAAATTACCTTAACCATTGGTGGAGTGGAGTATAATGGTGTGGTACTTAAGCAGTATGATGTCGGTTTGAAGAAATTTGTAATGACTTTTACTGCATTGCAAAAAGGCGGAAATACAGCCATATGGGGAAGCGGTTTTTAAGATAAACGATAACTGAATCGTTATTTCGAAAAAATACAAGCCGCTTAATGCGGCTTGTACTATTATCTTTAGCATTCCATCAAACTTTGCAATTTTATTTAATTTGATTGGGGAACTATTGTTAAGAAAGCCGGATATAACAAAAAACTCTTAAATAGAGTCTATAAATTTTTTAAAATCAACGTTTAACTCCTTTAAGTACTTCTTTTTTTCCACCGAATCCGGGAAGTTTTGAAATATCGAAACCGGCATCAAAAAGTGCCTTTTTTACAGCACCTGAAACGGTATAGGTAGAACATGTGCCTCCTTTTTTGGTTTTTCTGCCTATTTCCATAAGCAGTTCCGGCCGCCACATTGACGGGTTTTTCTTAGGGCTGTGCCCGTCAAGAAACCAAGCATCGCAGAGTTTTTCCAGTGAGTTTAACATTTCCAGTGCTTCACCTATCCATAAATGCAGATAAAGGCATCCAAAAGGTTGCTCAATTTTCATTCGGTGCCATCCTTTTACGTCGATATCAACATCCCTATATACTTTGATAAGGGTATCGATTTCCTTTTCTGCCCGATTTCTAAATCCGCTTAAGATATTTAGCATTCTTTCAGAACTTAAAGGAAAAAGTTCAACAGTGTTATATTCAATTGTAATATTTTTCAATTCGCTTTTATTAAGGTATTCCATTAATGAAACAACTATACGGCCTGCACCGAAACCTGTTTCTCCAATTATAAAAGGAGTATTGGATTCAATTCCGGACTTTATACGATCAAGCAAATTGTTGTTTTTAAAATGAATCTGCTGTGCTTCTTCAATGGCATTAACCACGTCGAAATATCTATCTCCAAATTGTTTATTTACTAGATAATCCGGTATAAACATAGCGACAATTTCCTTTGCTTTAAGATATATTAAAATTAGTATATAAATTTTTATCAAAATTAGAATATCAGTTGCCATTATGTAGGGCATTTTAAAATTATACTTAATTATTATTTTTAATTATTTCATATTATTGAAAAAATTAAAAGGGTTATATCATTTATGATTTATTTTTTTAACAGAGTTTTTTTTTAAATTGCAATATTAAATGCAACACCTATAGTAGAAATCATTTTTTGTTTAGGTGGTAAATCCACAATATTATCCTTAAGCCCTTCTTGGTTATTTATTT
>Ga0134097_1001969_pt1 | contig 13468 bp, 7 predicted proteins | sample 8_3taG_FD_94450 | JGI IMG/M metagenome (GOLD analysis project Ga0134097, IMG submission 94450) | Switchgrass degrading microbial communities from high solid loading bioreactors in New Hampshire, USA - 8_30_10_142_A2 metaG | ecosystem: Engineered > Bioreactor > Semi-continuous > Anaerobic >... | reverse complement strand
TTGGAATAACACAATGAATAGGTATGTTCGCCGTGGTTCAAAAGGAATTGCACTACTTGATACGACAGCTGATATTCCGAGACTAAGATATGTTTTTGATGTTTCTGATACAGGTAGTAGGGAAAATTCTCGCTATCCTTATCTTTGGGATATGAAAGAAGATTATAAAGAGCCGATTTTAGAGATGCTAAAAGGCAAGTACGGTTCAGAGGACAATAATCTTTTTGATGCCTTTTATAAGATTGCAAGAAATATGTCTAGGGAGTATTATAATAATCATAAAAGGGATATGGGTTATCTCATAGAAGATAGCTTTTTAGAGGAATATGATGAGGAGAACCTACAAAAGACTTTTGAAGATGCAGCAACTGTCAGTACAGCATACACCCTAATGAAAAGATGTGGATTTGATACAGATGGATATTTTGAACATGAAGATTTTCTACCTATATTTAATTTTAACACTGCCGATGCCATCGCCTTATTAGGTACAGCAATTAGTGAACAATCAGAGGAAATATTAAGAGAAATAGCCATTACTATTATTAAAACAGAGCGTGAGAGGAGCGAGGAATATGAAAGAAATCACTTACAGAAGGAACGGGGATTATCTGATACCCGAGATAGAATTGACAGGGCAGAAGGAGAGCAAAGACCAGAGTCCACTGGGCAAATACGGCAGGATGAGGAAGCAATATCTTCAGGAACACAGGAAACCATTATTCCACTCCCTACTCCTATCCGAGAAACTGTTTCCCCACCTGTTGGAGATAGACAAGACGGCGAACAGACGGATGGAGCAAATCATGATGGATTTACAGAAAGTACAGCCAGCACCGGACAAGATGACAGACCAGATGGAATGGGTGGGTTACATGAACAACTTGAAATCACAGGCAGAGGAAATCATACTGAAGGAACTAATCTACAACTAAGCCTATTTCCATCGGAAGTAGAACAGATACAAAGGATAGCGAGGAAGGAAAGGATTAATAAACCTTTTACCTACTCCGCTTTTTCTATGCCACAAAATCAGATTGACTCCATATTAAGGACAGGGAATAACAAGGATGATGGATTATTAAGGATTATTTCATTTTATCAAAAGAATAAATCATTAGAAGAAAAGGCAGATTTTTTACAAAAGGAATATCAGGGTGGAAAAGGACTTTATATTGAAAATCAGAAAGTATCTTTATGGTTTTATGATGATGGTATTCATATAGCTAAGGGAGATACTGCCCTCTATTCCAATTCCAAGCAAGTAATTAGCTGGATAGAAATTGCTGAAAGGATTGAAGAACTTTTAAGGGATGGACAATATGTATCGCAGGATATATTAGATAAGGCAGGAGCCTATGAAAGTCAAGAACTTGCACAAACACTTTGGTATATACATCAGGATTTTTCTGATAAGGTAAGAAATCAATTTTTTAATGAAGAAATATTTAAAGGGGGTTTTCCTGATTCAACAAAGCATATAGCACAGTTACTAGATAACCCCAAGGAAAGAGAAATAATTATTGAATCATTACAAGAGTTTAAATTTGCCTATGAAGAAGACCCTGAACTTTTGCGTTTCCATTTCCATAAACCTCAAAAGTTACTTTCTGATATTAAAGATTTACAGCTACCTAGACGGGAATTTAATGCAAGTATTACCGACATTTCTGATTATAGAATGTTTATTACACAGGATGAAGTAGATAAGGAACTTACCAGTGGAAGTGGTATCCAAGGCGGTAAATTTCGTATATATGACTTTTTCACAGAGCTACACACTCCTAAAGAAAAAGAAGAATTTTTAAAGCAGGAATATGGTACAGGGGGCAGAAGTCATGCCCTTTCTGGAGCTGATAGTAGTACCCAAATGCACGATGGAAAAGGAATTGTATATAGCCGTAGGGATGGAGATGATAAATTACATTTAAACTGGAGTAAAGTTGCCAAACGAGTTGATTACCTTATATCCACTGACCGTTATATAACTGCTGAAGAAAAGATAAGGTTCGAAGAAATACAGAGGGATAAAGCAGGGATAATAGATACACCACCCATACCTGAGATAACAGAGCCTATGGAAGAAACAAGCCAAGAAATGGCACAGAATACTACAGAAAAAATTATTCCTATTCCCTATAGTAAAGGTGATACCATATATTTAGAAAATGGTACACCTTTTTTAATTGAAGAAATTACGGATTATAGGGTAAGCCTTCGTGATCCATCCTTGCTATATCCAATACTTAGGGCAGAAAGTAGAGAAAGTTTTTTACAACTTTTGGAGCGTTATCCCCAATCAGAAGTTTCAGAGGAAAAGGCTGAAAATTTTCGTATTACTGATGAAGATTTAGGGCAAGGAAGTAAAAGAGAAAAGTTTGCAGGAAATATAAATGCTATTAGCACCTTACAGACCATTGAAAGGGAAAATCGTCCTGCAAGAAAAGAAGAACAAGAAATTTTATCAAAGTATGTTGGCTGGGGAGGTTTATCCGAAGTCTTTGATAAGGACAATAGTAGTTTTGCTAATGAATATACACAGCTAAAATCCTTACTATCTGAAGATGAGTATAGTATGGCAAGGGCATCTACCTTAAATGCCCATTATACAAGCCCCATAGTTATTAAAGCCATATATGATGCAATAGATAGAATGGGATTTACAAGGGGAAATATATTAGAGCCTTCCTGCGGAATTGGAAGTTTCTTTGGTATGCTTCCTGATAGTATGCAAAATTCTAATCTATATGGGATTGAACTAGATAGTATTACAGGAAGAATTGCAAAACAGCTTTACCCCAATGCCCATATATCTATAAATGGATTTGAAAAGACAGAACTACCTGATAGTTTTTTTGACCTTGCTATTGGAAATGTACCCTTTGGTAACTACAAGTTAAATGAAAAGAAATATGACAATCTTAACTTCCTCATACATGACCACTTCTTTGCAAAGGCGTTAGATAAAGTCCGTCCCGGAGGGGTAGTTGCCTTTATCACTTCAAAGGGAACAATGGATAAGCAAAGTATTGATGTACGCAGATACCTTGCCCAGAGGGCTGAATTATTAGGTGCAATTAGACTGCCCAATAACGCCTTTAAAAATGCAGGTGCAGAGGTTACAAGCGATATTATCTTTCTGCAAAAGAGAGATAGACCCATTGATATGGAGAGGGATTGGATTCATCTTGATACCGATGAAGATGGCATTAGCCTAAATAGTTATTTTACTGACCACCCTGAGATGATTCTTGGAAGAATGGAAATGAAAAGCGGACCCTTTGGAATGGAAAGCACTTGTACACCCCTTCCTGATGCTGACCTTTCAGAACAATTAAAATCTGCAATTCAAAATATTGAGGGCAGTATATCTGAAATAGAGATGCCTAATATGGAAATAAGTGCTGATACATCCATCCCTGCTGACCCAACGGTTAAGAACTTTTCTTATACTCTTGTAGACGGTGAAATATACTACCGTGAAAACTCCCGTATGATTAAGCCAAATACCAATGAGAGGGCAAAGGAAAGAATTAGGGGAATGGTAGCGCTGAGAGTGTAGATAATCTTATACGCTACCAGTTAGAGGATTACAGTGAAGAAACTATTAAAGAGGAACAAGAAACTCTTAATCGGCTTTATGATAGCTTCACTGAAAAATGTGGACTCATTAACAGCCGTGGTAATAGCCTTGCCTTTAGTGATGATAACTCCTATTATCTCCTTTGTTCCCTTGAAGATGTAGACGAAAATGGCAATCTAAAAGCCAAGGCAGATATGTTTACCAAGCGTACCATTAAAAAGCGTACATCTGTCCATTCAGTAGATACTGCAAGTGAAGCCTTGGCACTATCCATAGCTGAAAAAGCAAGGGTAGATATGGAGTATATGGGTAAGCTAACAGGACTTACTGAGGAAGATCTTGCCAATGATTTAAGAGGTGTTATCTTCCTTCTACCTACTCCTCTTGATAATGATAGTCCTACAAATTATGTTACAGCAGATGAATATCTTTCCGGTAATGTAAGGGAAAAACTTCAAACAGCCAAACTTGCCCTACAAACATCAGATATTTATAGAAGCAATGTGGAAGCTTTAGAGGCAGCACAGCCAAAGGATTTAGATGCCTCTGAAATAGATGTCCGTCTAGGTGCTACCTGGATTGATAAGGAATATATTCAGCAGTTTATGTATGAATTATTTGATACCCCCTACCGTTACCAGGGGCAAATTGAAGTTAAATACGCCCCTTTTACTGCGGAATGGAATATTAGCAATAAAAATGCCGTTGGATATAACAATGTAGCCGCAGATGTTACCTATGGTACAGATAGAGCCAATGCTTATAAGATTTTAGAAGATAGTCTAAACCTTCGTGATGTTAGGATTTATGACACTATAACCGATGCTGATGGCAAGGAAAAGCGTGTACTAAATAAGGATGCAACTACTTTGGCACAGCAAAAACAACAAGCTATTAAGGATGAATTTCAGGATTGGATTTGGAGGGATGCAGACAGAAGGCAGATCTTAGTTAAGAAATATAATGAGAAATTTAATTCCATCCGCCCCCGTGAATACGATGGAAAGCATATAAACTTTGTGGGTATGAATCCTGAAATCACATTAAGACCCCACCAAGTCAATGCCATTGCCCATATTCTTTACGGGGATAATGTCCTTCTTGCCCATGAAGTGGGTGCAGGAAAAACCTTTGAAATGGTAGCTGCTGCTATGGAAAGTAAAAGGTTAGGACTTTGCCAAAAACCACTCTTTGCTGTACCCAATCATCTAACAGAGCAATGGGCAGGTGAGTTTTTAAGGCTTTATCCTGCCGCTAATATTTTAGTGGCCACAAAAAAAGACTTTGAAACAAAAAATAGAAAGAAATTTTGTGCTAGAATAGCTACAGGAGAATATGATGCAGTTATTATAGGGCATAGTCAACTTGAGCGTATTCCAATGTCTATTGAAAGGCAGGAAAGGCTTCTTCGTGAACAGATTGATGAAATCTTAGAAGGAATTGAAGAAGTAAAGGCAAGTGGTGGTGAAAGGTTTACTGTCAAACAATTAGAAAGGACAAAAAAAGGATTGGAGCAAAGGCTAGAAAAATTACAGTCTCAGGAAAGAAAAGATGATGTTGTAACCTTTGAACAATTGGGTGTTGACAGGCTATATGTGGATGAAGCACATAATTATAAGAATCTATTTTTATATACTAAAATGCGTAATGTTGCAGGACTATCCACTACCGATGCCCAAAAATCCAGTGATATGTTTATGAAATGCCGTTACATGGATGAATTAACAGGTAGTAAAGGTATTGTATTTGCCACAGGGACACCTGTTTCAAACTCCATGACTGAGCTTTATACCATGATGAGGTATCTTCAATATAACACATTACAAAGAAATGGATTGGTACATTTTGATAGCTGGGCAAGTACCTTTGGAGAAACAGTAACTGCCATTGAACTTGCTCCTGAAGGTACGGGATACCGGGCAAGGACAAGATTTTCAAAATTCTTTAATCTTCCTGAACTTATGGCAATGTTCAAAGAGGTTGCAGATATTAAAACTGCTGACCAATTAAATCTACCTACCCCTAAAGCAAACTTTCATACCATTGCAGTGAAGCCTACTGAAATACAAGAGGAAATGGTAAAGAATTTATCTGATAGGGCGGCTGATGTTCATGCAAATAAGGTTGATCCTACAGTAGATAATATGTTAAAGATAACATCTGATGGAAGGAAGCTGGGACTTGACCAACGGATTGTTAACCCACTCCTACCAGATGATGAAAATAGCAAGGTAAATGCCTGTATCAATAACATTTATAATATCTGGGATAAAGGTAAACCTGAAAAATTAACCCAACTTGTTTTCTGTGATATTTCTACACCTAAAGGCAGGGCATCACAGGTGCAAAGAGTGGCAGAGGCAGGAAATAAAACCATTAATGGAACAGAACTTTATGCTTTACAAGATGGTTCAGCTCAAGAGGAAGCTAACTATAGAGCTACATTTAATGTTTATGATGATATAAGGGATAAGCTAGTAGCAAAGGGTGTACCTGCCTATGAAGTAGCCTTTATTCATGAGGCAAATACAGAGGTTAGGAAAAAGGAACTCTTTGCAAAGGTGCGAAGTGGTGATGTTCGGGTGCTAATTGGTAGCACTCAAAAATGTGGTGCAGGTACTAATATTCAAGACCGTCTTGTGGCACTTCATGATTTAGATTGCCCCTGGAGACCAGGGGACTTAACTCAGCGTGCCGGGAGAATTGAAAGACAGGGGAATATGAATGAGGAAGTAGATATTTATCGTTATGTAACAGAATCAACATTTGATGCATATTTATGGCAAACCGTAGAGAACAAACAAAAGTTTATCTCACAGATTATGACTTCAAAAAGCCCTGTCCGTTCCTGTGAAGATGTGGATGAAGCGGCTTTATCTTATGCAGAAATTAAAGCCTTATGTGCCGGTAATCCAAAAATAAAGGAAAAGATGGATTTGGATATTGATGTGGCAAAGTTAAAGCTTTTAAAAGCAAATCATCAAAGTAACCAGTACCGTTTAGAAGATAACCTATTGAAATACTTTCCTGAAAATATTGAAAAGAACAGGGGATATATCAAGGGATTTGAACAGGACTTAAAGACCCTTTCAGAAAACATTCCAGCTGAAGGTGAGTTTTTGCCAATGGTGATAAAATGTAATACCTTTACAGATAAGGAGAAGGCAGGAGCTGCTTTACTTGAAGTTTGTAAAGAAGTAAGAGGTAAAGACCCAGTGGAGGTAGGCAGTTATAGAGGTTTTACCATGTACTTATCCTATGATGGCTTTTATAATGAATTTCAACTTAATCTAAAGGGAGCAATGAGTCATACAGCAAAATTAGGAACAGATGCAAGGGGGAATCTTACTCGTATTGATAATACCCTTACTAATATGGAAAGTAGATTAAATCATGTTAGAGATCAGCTTGAAAATCTCATTAAACAGCAAGAAGCAGCAAGGTCAGAGATTGGTAAACCCTTTCCACAAGAACAAGAGTTAAAGGATAAAATTTCTAGGTTAGCTGTACTTGATGCAGAGTTAAATATGGGTATAGAAGTATCAGGCTCGCAAGAACAGGCACAAAAAGAGAATCCTAAACCTGAACGTCCGTCTGTATTAAATAGCTTAAAACAATCCCCACAATTAAATAGGGAATCTAAAGTTAAACAAGATAAATGTGCGGAGGTGAGGTGATGGCAAATCGTAAAAGAAATGTCCAACTACATTTCATGGTAACGGAACATGAACGCAGTTTAATAGATGAAAAGATGGCCCAACTTTCTACAAAGAACATGGGAGCCTATCTTCGTAAAATGGCTATAGACGGCTATATTATCCACCTAGACCTATCAGATATAAGAGAGCTAGTAACACTCCTTCGTCGTACTAGCAATAGCTTAAATCAGCTTACAAAGCGTGTCCATCAGACAGGGAACATCTATGTTGAGGATATAGAAGCACTTAGAGAAAGTTATGACAGACTTTGGGATACAGCAGATGAAATACTGTTAAGACTTTCTACTATTTAAAATCCATATGATATACAATATCTTTTTTATTTGGTATGTTTTTCATATAAAGTATCAATAAAAAAGGGGGACTTGATGATGCGGATACTACTTAAAATATTATTATTTCCAATTACCCTGTCATTGACTATTATCTTGCTATTTTCTGAATTTATATGCCTATTTGGAACAATGTTTCTTTCCATTTTAGCGCTACTTTTATTTGCACTAGCCTTGGGGACTATGATTATCTTGAAAGATATGCAGGACGGTTTAAGAGCAATGGTACTTGCCTATCTTATTAGTCCCTTTGGGATACCTATCCTTGCCTCTTGGTTAATAGGAAAGATTGGGCAGGTAAATGAACGGTTAAAAGCTATTTAATTATTAAAAAGGGTGAAAGCATTTTTATGCTTTCACCCTTAATTGACATACAGCAGGAGTGCTATCAAAAAGCAAGGGCGCGTAGCCGTTTATCTCGACCCTTGCTTTTTGATGGTACACCTGCTATTTCAATTTGTATTTCTATGCACAATTTATCTTCATGTTAATCTAAAGAAATGTATTTTCGTACAACTTTATTGATTTTTGTGTTCATATAGGATATAATTTGTTATATTATATAATATACATTATCTATGAAAAGAGGTGCCCTAGTGACTGTAAGTTATAATAAGCTTTGGAAGATTCTGATAGATAAAAATATGAAAAAGAAAGAACTTAGTATGGTAGCAGATATAAGCCCTTCATTAATTGCAAAACTTGGGAGGAACGAAAATGTTACGGTTGAAGTTCTTGTAAAAATTTGTTGTGCACTTGAGTGCACACTTGATGATATTGTTGAAATAATACATGACAATTAATAATGCTGAAATGAGGGACTATTTATGAATACAGAAATTAAAGAGATATTAAAGCCATATATTAATAAGCTTTATGAGGGTGATTGCCTTGTTTATATGAAAGATTTGCCAAACGAATCTATAGATATGATTTTATGTGATTTGCCATACGGAACTACACAAAATGATTGGGATTGTTTAATTCCACTTGATAAATTATGGGAGGAATATAACCGTATTATTAAACCAAATGGTGCAATTGTACTTACATCACATGGAATTTTTACAGCAAAACTAATATTAAGTCAGCCCAAAATTTATAAATATAAATGGGTTTGGGAAAAGTCAAAACCAACAAACTTTCTTAATGCGAAGAAGCAACCTTTGAGAAAACATGAAGATATTTGTGTTTTTTACAAAAAACAACCAACCTATAATCCGCAAATGACACAAGGTGAGCCTTATGATAAAGGTATTAGAAAAGATCAATTAAGTGGAAGTTATGGAGACTTTCAGCCGGTTCATGTATCAAGTAATGGCGAAAGATATCCCACTGATATCATATATGTAAAAACAGCTGAAAGTGAGGGGGAAGTTATACATCCTACACAAAAACCAATTGAATTAGGCAGGTATTTAATTAGAACATATACAAAGCCTGGGGATGTTGTACTCGATAATACATTTGGTAGTGGTTCATTTCTGGTAGCCGCACTATTAGAAGGTCGAAACTTTATAGGGATTGAGAAAAATGAGGATGTTGCTTTGTTTAAAAAGGAAGAAATTGATTATATTGATGCCGCTAAACGTCGTTTATATTTGGCTTGGGAAAGTCTTGATAAAAAAAATAAGTCAAAAATAATAAATGAAAATCTTATTAAAGAATTCAAAGAGGGGTGGACGGATAATGCCTACAATAGTAAGGGATAACGAGCGTAGTTATGCTATTGATTTAATTTCTCAAATTAATGACTTGTCGCAAAGATATACTTTGCAGATAAAGAAGGCAGGTGGTGAAAGAACTATATCGACTAGCAGAAATGGACGAATGTTTCCCGATGTTGTTTTGTATGGAGATGCTGAAAGAACGAGAATTATACAAGGCTGGGAGCTCAAGCTTCCAGACACATTAATTACAGACGAAAATTTTATCAAGGATGCACAAAGGAAGGCAATTTCACTTGGATTAAACAGTTGCTTTATTTGGAATTTTACAGCTGGAGCTCTGTATATAAAAGATGAATGTGATAATTTTCAAATAGTGAAACAATGGAACGATACTAACCATATACGTTCACGTGCTGATGTGGAATTGTATCGTAATGATTGGGAACATACACTTGAAAATATTATAATTGATCTAAATCAATTTTTCTTAAATGGCGATATATATGGTTCATCATTGGGAGAAGTTGTATCTGATTCAATCGTAGTTACAATAATTGAACGAAATAAATCGTTAGTTGCATCTGAATTAAGAAACAATGCAAATACAAATACTATAATGGGAGCTAATATTGATGTTTGGTGGGATGAAGTCAGGACTGAATTTTCAGCTGATGAAGCAGATAAATACAGGGCTTATGCAAAAATCCTTTTGTTAAACTGGACTAATAGAATTGTATTTGCTCATCTTATAAAAAGACACCACAACGCAGGTACATATGTAAATGATATAAGTTTTGAAACAACACCACAAGATGCAAATGCAATATTTGATAGCATTTCAGCATCTTGTGATTTCTATAATGTTTTTTCAGCATTAGATTATAATACTTGCATTCCAAAAGAAACATGGGAGGACTTGATAGAACTTAATCAATTTCTTATTGATAATGGGATTTCTGAGATAGAACAAACATCATTGCAGACTATTTTGGAAAACTCAGTTTCAACTTCTAAAAGAGAGCTTGCAGGACAGTTTACTACTCCGACAAAATTAGCTGAAATATTAGCAAGAATAACAATTATTGATTGGAGCAAACCTTGTATTGATCCTTGCTGTGGTACAGGCTCTATTTCTCAAGCAATTTTAAATAATAAAAAAGCAGCTTTCGATATTGAAACCGCTGTTAATACTACTTGGGCATCTGATAAATATAATTATCCACTCCAAGTAGCAAATATTAGCTTAACTTCTTCGGAAACTATAAATTTGCCAAATCGCATATTTAAACACAATGTTTTAAATCTTGAATGTGGAGAAGCTATTGAAATAGTTAATCCTGCTAACGGAGAATTATTAGATTTAGAAATACCTTCCTTTGGAGCAATATCATCAAATTTGCCATTTATTCCTTTTGAGATTATAAAAGATGATGATTTACGTTTGATTGACGAAATAATAGAAGAAGTTAAAAATAACGCTGGTGTTAATTTAAGTCGTAGAAGTGATTTATATTGTTTTATTATTTTTGCATTATATAAGCTCATTGAGGATGATGGGAGAATAGGTGTTATAACTTCTAATTCTTGGCTTGGAACATCTTGGGGTAAAAAATTTTTCAAGGCATTGAATAAGTATTTTGAAGTCAATCAAATACATATAAGTGGTAATAAAAGATGGTTTGACAATGCACAAATTGTAACTGTTATTTTAGTACTTACTAAAAAAGCAGAAATTGTGTCTCCTGAAAACAATACTCTTATGTCATTTTATAAATGGAATAAGTCACTTTCACAAATAGAAAATGAGTCCGAATTTTTTGATATAATTGTCCGTTCCTCGTTGCTGGATAGAGAATTAAATTCGAATGTGATTGAATTATCTAGATATACATATCAGCAAATAATTGATTTACAAAACTTGAATATCTCCTTAAATGCTCTATTTCATAATGTGATGTGGTTACTGGATATCAAAGAAAAGCTTATCCCTCTAAATAAAGTATTTACTGTATTTAGAGGTGAACGTCGTGGATGGGACGGTATGTTTTATCCGGCAGGTGGGCACGGTATTGAACCAATTTTTATAAAACGAGTATTGAAAAATGCCCGTAGAGTCACATCATTATTTGCAGAAGCAGACAATGATGCCTTTTGCTGTTCTTTCTCAAAAGAGGAATTAATTCAGCAAGACCTTACAGGTGCACTTAACTGGATAGAACGTTTTGAAAATGGTGTGAATGGTACTGGTCGGCCACTTACAGAAGTTTTAAGAAGGTCGAATATGTATTGGTATGAAATGAAAGATACTGCAACTGCTGATATCTGCACAACTATGAATCCTGATCAAAGATTATTTTTTGCTAAGTTTGACGAGCCGACTTTTATTAATCAAAGGTTAATAGGATTGAAGCAGAAATCAAACTATCAAGACATAGAATTGTATCACGCATTACTGAATTCAATTATTGGTATGTTCTATATTGAAGCCATTGGATTCGGTCGCGGGTTAGGTGCATTAGACATTAACAATACAACACTTAAGAATGCTTTTATGCTTGATCCCAATCAAGTGTCTAATGAAAATAGATTAGAAATTTTAAATAAGTTTGCTATTATGGCCAATAGAGATATTATGAATACAATGCAAGAAATTGAGCAAGTTGATAGGGTTGAATTCGATATTGCAGTTTTAAGGGCTTTTGATATCGAAGATATCTATCCAGATATTAAAAATTCTTTAATTTATATGCAAAAAGCAAGATTATCTGTTAGGTAAAATGAATAATAAAGAAGGGGGTAATCGTTTGTATATTAAAAATATTGAAATACAAAACTTTCGCAACTTCAATAATTTTAAAATGGATTTCAATGAGGGTTTGAACGTTATTGTTGGTGCAAATAATTCTGGGAAAACAGGACTTTTAAAGGCTATTCATTTAATTTCTTGTCCAGAGCTTATATGTACTGATGACTTCAATAAAAATAATATTCAACAAAACTATTCTTCTAAATATAAAGAAGCTCCACCTGAAATTACAATAAAATACTTAATCGAACATGATATATCAGAAGATAATACTGAAGATGAAAGTATTATTAAACTACTTTCTTTTATTGGCATGGATAAAATTAGTGAATCCAAAGCAACTTCAATGGAGTCTTTACAATATACTATAACAGCATGTGTAAAAATGAAATATTCATTAAGCACAAAGGAAATTGGTAGATATATTGAAGAGGTAAAAAAATTAATACATTTGATGAGTACTGTGATATGCTTAAACTCTTTGAGAAGTATTACTCATGGCATTATACAAATGGTGTAACTGAATTTGATATTGATAAAAAAGAAGCAACAAATATTTTTAAAGTGGATTTTATAGAAGCAGAACGAAATAGTGGAAGCGTATATAAGGAAACAAAAGGGGAAATTGATAAGTTTCTAAAAGCCGATGAAAATATGGTTACCATGCAGAAATTTCAACAAGATATTTCAAGTGAAATGAAAAAGCTAATTGAACAAGTCTTGGTAAACATACAATCTCTTATTGACTGTGAAAAAAATGCAATTGGTTTAGAAAAAGGTTATGTTGCTATAGCCCAAGATGTCCGTTCTACTGTTTCTATATCAGATTCATACGTTATAGATGTAAGAGACACGAAATCAGGCTATACTGTTCCATTATCCCATAATGGATTAGGATATAATAATTTAATAAATATGTATATGCTCATACGTTTGACAGAAATCCAGAAAGGGAAAGACTTTAGAATTCTTTGTCTTGAAGAACCAGAATCACATCTACATCCTGCTATGCAGTATAAACTATTCAAATTCCTCAAGAATCTTGATGAAACGGATAGTCTAAAACAACAAATTTTTGTTACAACACATTCTTCTAATATAACAGCTGTAGCAGGTCTTGATAATATGTTTATGATAGATTATAAGAGGCAAGATGGTGACACAGAGTGCGTACAGCAAAGCTTGCAAATACAATTTAAAGATAATGAAAACTCAAAAAAACATATGATGAAGTTTTTAGATGTAACTAGATCGGATATGCTTTTTGCTGACAAGGTGATACTTGTAGAAGGCATTGCAGAAAAGTTACTTTTGCCTAAATTTATGGACAAGCTTAAGTATTCGTATGAAGATGAACA
>Ga0134097_1001966_pt1 | contig 13499 bp, 11 predicted proteins | sample 8_3taG_FD_94450 | JGI IMG/M metagenome (GOLD analysis project Ga0134097, IMG submission 94450) | Switchgrass degrading microbial communities from high solid loading bioreactors in New Hampshire, USA - 8_30_10_142_A2 metaG | ecosystem: Engineered > Bioreactor > Semi-continuous > Anaerobic >... | reverse complement strand
TATTATTCACTGCCTCCTTGGGCATCAATTTTAAATACTAATAAAAAAGAGGTCTTTCATCCCTTTTTTAATGGGAAAAAGACCTCCACAATTAAAAAAGGGCATCCTTTATCGGGATGCCCTTTTGTTAATTAAAGCATGCTAGGAATGGCACCCCGTCAGAGATGCCACCACCAAGTTCTTATATTTGATATTGAATTATTTGTAATAATTGGTTCTGTCTTGCACAGCCTTATTTTTTCCATATTAATACCTCATGAATAAAATAATAATTACAAATTAAAAATATTATAACAGAATTTTCTAGAGTTGTCAAGTTTTCGCATTAGATCATATTAAATGTCCGTGAAAACAATTGGTTAGATCATAAGAGTCAGAAGGAGGATATTGAATTTTCAGGTGTAGTTTTAAATTTTTTAAATAATAATTTTTAGTCTATCAAAAAGTTAATTTAACATCAAGAATATAAACTACTGTGGTTTTACTTTTAAGGATTTGAAATTGTTAAAGAAAATATTTATAATATCTCATGAAAAAGTTCTTGAACTTTGTCTTTTAGCTCTCTTAATAAAATTTCTCCCTGTTTTGAAGTTTCATAATAAACCCTTCTCTTTCCCTCTATAAATTCAATCTTTTTAGTTAATAGTTTTTCTGCCTCCATTTTGTGTAATAAAGGATAAACCGTTCCTGGGCTAACATTGTAACCATGTTTTTTTAATTCTTCTATCATCCAACTTCCATAGATAGGTGCTTGTTTGGCATGGTGAAGTATATGTATTTGTATTAAACCGTTAAGAATTTTGTTTAAATATTTTTGTATTTTTTTATTCATTTCTGGCATACTTATATCTATCATCTCCTTTCATTATGCTTTTTGCAATTTTGTTTTTAGAATCAGGAGAGTGATAACTGCTGATCCTTCCAATATAATAGAAAACACTACCAAACTAACAACTGAATAGTCATATAATATTCCCATTGCAGCACTTCCTACAAACCAAAAAAGTCCGAATATTGCATTGAAAAAACCATATGCTGTTCCTCTTTTTTCTTTATTAACCAAATCTGCTACTACTGATTTTAAAATTGACTCTTGCGCGCCCATCCCGATGCCCCATAGGACAACTCCTAATGTAATTATTAAAACAGAGTTTGATAAGAAGGAAAATGGTGAAAACAATAAGGATAAACTCGATGCTAGTATAAGGCTTAACATGCCTACTTTGTCATAGAAAAAACCAAATATTAGAGATGAAATGGCATCTACTCCCATAGCTATTGCATATAGAAAAGGAATAACGGAAGAGCTTAAGATATTCATTTTTTGAAAATGAAATGCCAACAATGGAAAGTCAGCAAATCCAGCGGCAATTAAAGAAATAGCTACTAGATATAACCAATATGATTTGGTTAATCCTTGAGTCGAAACCTTTTCTTCTTTTATCTCAAATTTTTCTGGTTGTGGAAAGTTTAATCTACTTAGAGCTAATAATATTAATGTTATCAAAGCAGGTATTAATAACACACCAAATGCAAATCTATAATTTCTCAATTCTTCTGCCGGTCTAAATAATAAGATTAAACTCAAAATCAAGGGCCCAGAAACCGCTCCTATTTGATCTAGAACCTCTGCTATTGCGAAACCTTTACCAGTTCCTACGCTTTTTGCTGCATAGGAAATTAGAGTGTCTTTTGAGGGTTTCCTAATCGCTTTTCCCGTTCTTTCCATGATTATTAAAATAGCTGCTACTTCCCATCTTCCCGCTAATGCTAGTAAAGGAACAGCAAATAAATCCATTGTATATCCTAGAAAAGTGAAAAGCCAATATCTTCTAGATTTATCACTCAGATATCCGGTTAGTAATCTTAAACTGTATCCTATAAACTCCCCCAGTCCCGAAACAAAACCAATAACCGTTGCACTAGCTCCTAATAATCCTAAATACGGACCTATTAGACTCCGTGCCCCTTCGTGGGTAATATCTGCAAACAAACTAACAATCCCCATTACTAGTATAAAACCCATAGCTGTTTTTTTCAGTTTTTTTATCTCCTTTTTTCAAAATCATATTATATTAGGATTTAAAGACATCTTCTTTTAATATACCGTATTCATTAAAGCTACTTCTCATAGTAAAAAATATTGTTAGAGTAACTGAAAGAGAAACCGACATCAAAATAGCAATCATTATTGCAATCTGATATTTTATGGCTGTTTGAGGAGGAGAACCTCCGAGGATCTGTCCAGTCATCATTCCAGGTAAAGATACTATACCTATTGTAGCCATAGAAGCGATTGTTGGTTTGAGAGCTGTTATCAATGCATTACGAAAATATGGGAGTACTGCTTCATACACAGTAGCCCCGTTACCAAGAGCAAAAAGATATCTTTCGTTGTTTCTAAGAATATCTTTATAAAAATTCCTTATTCCTATTATATTTCCATTTAAAGCATTTCCCAACAACATTCCACCAATTATTACAAAGTATCTAACTGTAAAAGCATTATCTAATCGCAGTATGACAAAATTAAAATAAAAAATCGCTAAAAAATTAGAGATAAATAACGATAGAAATATTGGCCATATAAATCTTCTAACATTTAAATCACTACTACCTACGACCCTAAAAGCAGCAAATGAGATCATAAATGTAAGCCAACCCATATTTATCCATTTGTTATCAAACCTAAACAAATAAATTAGTATAATAGACATTATAAAAAGCTGAACAGTCATTCTAACTGTAGATATTATTGTTTCTTTAGTTATTTTCAAATTAAAAAGATAACTAATAATAATCGGCACAAAAAGCAGCAAATAGACTGTTAATAAAGATAATAGCGAGATATCAGTTGTTGGTTCCATTATTATTTCCTCCCAATTCTATTATTTTTATACCATCTTTACTTAACCATTCATGATCATGAGATATTGAAATTACTGTCCATTCTTCTTTGCTTAAAAAATAATCTATAACTTTGTTCTTCATATCTTTATCCAAAGAAGAAGTTATTTCGTCTAAGAGATATATTTTCTTGTTCAAAAAAGAAAATATACTTATTAATATTCTTTGTTTTTCTCCTCCCGAAAGTGTTTGATAATCTTTCTCTAAGACATTTTCTTCTAGTTGAAAATAATTCATCAACTTTATGATTTTATTCTTATCAAAAGAAATATTTTCGTTGACTTTGTAACTCAATATATTGTTAATTATATCCTGAACGGTTCCTTCTAATACATCTAATTCTTGCCCAAGATATGCAGTTTCTTTTCTCAAATCCCATATATTTTTAGCGTTTATTTTTTCTTCTTTAAAAAAGATTTCACCTTCGTCAGGCTGGGTAAACCCTAACAAAATTCTGAAAATCGTAGTTTTACCTATACCAGATTTTCCATATAATAACGTTTTACTACCTTGAGGAACTTTTAAATTGAAGTTATTCAAAATGTATCTATCTTTGAATTTTTTTGAAATGTTCTTAAATTCAATCATAACTGATCCTCCTTTGATGTTGTATCTAATTTTGATATCGTAATTCGATATCATATTATACTATATTCAATTAAGAAAAAACAATTCTAACTTCAATGACATTAATATGATCCAACCAGTTCACTTTTTCAATGACAATCTATTATGATCTAATACGAATACAATATAATTTGAAAGTCAAATTGAAAACAAATATGCTATAATTTTTGTGTAAGCTTAAAATTGTAAAAACTTTTTGAAAAGGGGATGAAAAAAGATGGTATCGATAGCTAACAATGTTTCTTTGAAGGTTGAAAATTTAAATTAAAAGATATCTCTTTTGAATTATCCGCTGGAAAAGTTTTGGCAATTTTAGGCCCTTCAGGATCAGGAAAACAGTTCTTTTAAGAACTTTAGCAGGTTTAAACAAAACGGATTTTTGAACTATAACATTTTTATACCAACAAATCCTCAATATTTTGAAGTATGATTAAATTTCTTTTCAAGAATGAAAATTTGAAAAAAGGAGTAAGTTATGGGAAGAAAATATGTTTTTGGTAAAAGCTGGTGGGGTAAAAAATGGGTAGAAGCTCTTGAGAAGATAGATGTGGATACAAACAGATTACCACGAGGAAGAAGTTACGCAAAAAAAGGGGCTGTCCTTGATATAAAAATTCAAAAAAACTTTAAGATAGCAGCAAGGGTACAGGGAACAAGACCAACTCCTTACAAAGAAGATATTTCATTACCTCTTTTCACAAATGAAGAAAAGGAAAAGATTAAAAAGATTTTGAACGAAAGGCTTGACCTATCGGCGATGTTATTAAGTGGTAACCTTCCCCACGAACTTCTTGTTATCGCTCAAGAAGAAGACGTTGAATTATTTCCAAGAAGTTGGGATGATATAGACGCTCATTGTTCCTGCCCTGATTGGGCAAATCCTTGTAAACATTTGGCAGCGGTTTATTATATTATAGCCGATGAAATAGATAAAGACCCGTTTCTAATTTTTGAAATGCGTGGTATGAAGAAAAAAGAATTAATGGAAATCGCTGAAGAAATGAAGAAAAACACAGACCCGCTTTTTACAAACGAGATTGAAGAAAAATCAAAACCTAAAGAACAACCGGAAGTATCTTACGAACAATACGAAATTGAAAAGGTAATAAAATTACTACCAGATGAGGCATATTTCTACGATGGATACGACTTCAAAACTCTTTTGCTAAATATGTACAATAAATTACCTATAATATTGTTAGAAAATACTGAAAATATAACAGAGGAAATCAACCCTTATTTCAAAGATACAGATATAACCTTCTTATACTCTCCTATAACTCCCAAAGTAATTTTAAAAGGAGAAGAAATAAAAGAAGCTAAATTAAAAAAAGCCAACAATCATTTTGAAAGTACAAGTCAAGATTTCTTTGATTTATTTGAAAGCATTTCTCTTATCCAAAATGATGGTGATAGTGAACAATCTTTATTTTTAAAAAAATTAATTTCTTTTGCTCATAATCTTATAGACATAAAAGCCTACATACCTTTTCCTAAAAAAATCGACGAAAACAATTTTGTTATTGACTATTTAGCAATTGATTTTAACGATTATGTAAAAGAATATCTTGATTATCTCAAATCAATCGTTCCAACTGGAATTGTAGTAAACGAAAAAGATCAGTATATGAAAAAAGATAAAGTAATTGAATACCTTATTTCACAGTACATAAAACACATAATAGCAAAATATTATACGATGGAAAAAGAAAATAAGATAACTGAAGTGTTTTTTAAATCCAAAGTTTATATAGCAGAAAAGTTTGAAGAAAAAAGAACATACGAAAGCATTAAAAATTACCTCGAACCTTTGTTTTTAAGGCAAAGCAAACATCAATTGGTAATAAGCTTGGAAGAAATCGGAGAGATGTTTTTCAACCTCTCTCTTAATATATATAGAAAAGACAAACCTTTTGATACATATACAGACATTAAAACTTTTTTTGAAAGTAACGAAGAAGGAAAATCAGATGTATTGAAAGAAATTGCTACTATTGCCAAATATGCTGAATTCTTTGGGCAGTTTTTAAAGAAAAAAAGTTCAAAAATAACAGTTATTCCACAGCAACTAAGCGAAATAATGATAAACGCGATGCCAATACTCAAGCTTTTAAACGTTGAGATACTAGCCCCAAAAGGCCTCCAAAAAATCTCAAGACCGAAATTGGCTGTAAAAGCTAGCTCTTCTACCAACAATCTTTCCTTCCTTTCTTTAGGTCAACTACTAGATTTCGATTACAAAATAATAGTTGGAGAATCTGAAATTTCTCTCGAAGAGTTTAAGACTTTAGCAGAAAAAACAAAAGGAATAGTTAAAATTAAAGAAAATTATGTTTTTTTAGCTCCCGATGAATTTGAATCTATAATGCAAAAGATAGAAAAAATAAAAATTACGTCGAATTTTGAAGCATTAAAAGTTATACTATCTCGCCAAATTAACGGCTTGCCGTTAATCTTAGATAACAACCTTGAAAAATTCTTAAAAGATTTAAGAAAAGTATCTCCGGTAAGAATACCAAAATACCTCAAAGCAGAACTAAGGCCTTATCAAGAAACGGGGTACAGATGGCTTTATACGAACCTTAATAAAGGGTTCAACGTATGTATTGCTGATGATATGGGGCTCGGGAAAACCGTACAAGTTATTTCAGTTATATTAAAAATGAAAGAAGAGAATAATTTAAAAGAACCTGTTTTAATTATATGTCCAACAACTCTTGTTGGGAATTGGTTTAAGGAATGTGAAAAGTTTGCGCCCACTCTTAAAGTGAGTATCTATCATGGCATGAACAGAGAATTCCCAGACAGTTCCGAAGTCATTATCACAACATACAGTATTGTAAGGAACGACATAAAATTCCTAAAAGAAAAAAGGTTTTCTATGGTAGTTATTGATGAAGCTCAGAATATTAAAAATCCCGATGCTCAACAAACAAAGGCAGTAAAATCTTTAAATGCATCAAGAAAGATTGCTATGACTGGAACACCCATTGAAAACAGACTAATTGAACTGTGGAGTATTTATGATTTTTTGATGCCTGAATACTTGGGAAAGAAAAAAAGTTTTGTAACTTTATTTGCAAATCCCATTGAAAAAAATGGCGATACAAAAGCAGTAGAAAGACTTCAAAACATGATTAATCCATTTTTAATAAGAAGAGTAAAAACTGATAAAAATATAATAAAAGATTTACCTGAAAAATTTACATACAACGAATACATTTATCTAAAGCCTTCACAAATAGCGCTATACAAAGAAGTTGTAGAAAATATTGAAGAAGAACTAGAAGCCTTGCAAGAAGGCGGCATTAAAAGAAAAGGATTAATATTTAAGCTGCTAACTTCTCTAAAGCAAATATGTAATCACCCAGTAAATTACACAAAAAAAGGCATTCCCAACGCCCTTGATTCTGGAAAAACAGAGAAACTTATGGATTTAATGCAAAATATTATAGAAAAAAACGAAAAGGCAGTATTATTTACACAGTATAAGGAAATGGGAGATATATTATCAGAAATTATTTCTAAAGAACTTAAAATCGAACCGTTGTTTTTTCATGGCCAATTAAACAGAAAAAAACGTGATGAACTTGTTAACAATTTCCAAAACAAGCATAGATATCCAATAATGATACTCTCTTTAAAAGCAGGCGGAACTGGCTTAAACCTTACGGCAGCTAATCATGTAATTCATTATGATCTATGGTGGAATCCTGCTGTTGAAAACCAGGCTACAGATAGGACATTCAGAATAGGCCAAACAAAAGATGTTATAGTGCACAGATTTATTTCTTTGAACACCTTTGAAGAAAAAATTAATGAAATGCTTGAAAAAAAGAAAGAATTAACTGAAAACATAATAACAAGTGGGGAAAATTGGATAACCGAACTATCTAACAAAGAAATCAAAGATTTGTTTAAATTTGAGAGTTAAGTCCATCCCTCCATTCGATTCTATGAAGGGGTGATTAGGAAGCAGATGAAGAAAAAATAGACAAAATAAAGAAAAATATTTTGAAAATAACCATAGACGAATTAAAAGAAATTTTGAAATAAAAGTATAAGACTTCCTAAATAAATATTAATTTACTTTTTGAAAAGATTTAGGTTTAATTCCCCTTTCCTCAAAGGGGTACTTTTCGACTAAAACCTTCCCTATTATGGTATAATCTAATTAGAAGACTTAAATCCTACAAACAAAGGAGAAAACGATGCCGAACAAAGACTCAATATTCAAAGAACTCTTTGAAGACAAAGAAATATTCTATGACTTTCTAAAAGCCTTTCTACCAAAAGAAATAACAGATGAAATAAAAGTAGAAGATTTAAAAAGAGAACAAACAGAACTAATAACGAAAGATTACTCAACCAAAAGGACTGACATATTATACAAAATAGAAAGAAAAGATAATCAAGACATTTACATATATCTGTTATTAGAACACCAAAGCCGAGTAGACCAACTAATGGCATTCAGGATGCTTGCATACAAGGTAAGAATATGGGAGCAATATGTAAAAGAGCATAAAAAAGAATCAGAAAGAAAAGATTTCAAACTACCGATGATAATAGGGATAGTATTCTATGATGGAGAAAGAGAATGGACTTCGCCAATAGATGTAAAAGAAAAGATAATAGATATTACATCCATGAGAGAACACTCAATAAAAGCCAAGTATGAACTAATAAGTCTAAAAGCATTAGAACAAGAAACACTGTTAAAAATGAAGAATGCGCTTGGGATAATACTATTAACAGACAAGCCAGATTTAAGGGTAAAAAGCATAGAAGAACTAATAAGAATAATAAGCAAAGAGATAGTAGCAAACATGACAAAAGAAGAACAAGAAAAATTTGATAGACACAAGAATGCGTTTATAGAACTATTCAAAAAAAGAGTTGGATTCAAAGAAGACATAGAAGAATTCAAAGAGATAGAAGAAATGGAGGTGCCAAAAATGTTTGACACGTTGGAAAAGATAGCTAAAAGAGATAGAGAAGAAGCGAAACTGGAAGGAGCGCTAGAAGAAAGGAAAGAATTTGCTATTAAGCTATTATCAAAAAAATTTGGTGTAAAACTAACTGAAGAATTAAAAGAAAAGATTAGAAACACAGATGAAAAAACAATAAATTACATAAGAGATAATCTATTAGAAATAACCTTAGACGAATTAAAAGAAATTCTGAAATAAAAGTATAAGACATCTTAAACTGCCATTAATTTCCCTTTTCGAAGAGGGGAATTAAAGCTAATTCAAAGGCAATGTGGACAAAGAAAAAAAGGAATAATAGACTTAAACCAATATAGTAAACAAAAAAAGGCGCTAATTGCGCCTTTCTTTTCAATAATAAACACTATTGAAGTAGTCTTAAAACGTTTTGTGGTATTGTATTAGATTGTGCCAACATAGCATTTGAAGTTTGCATTAAGATCTGTTGCTTTGTAAATTCCATTATTTCTTTTGCCATATCTGCATCTCTAATTCTTGATTCAGCAGCTGATGAATTCTCAGAAAAAACCTGTAAGTTCCTTATAGTATGTTCCAACCTATTTTGAAACGCTCCAAGATTTGATCTCTCATTAGAAACAATATTTATTGCGTTATCAATCTTAGATAGAGCTTCATCAGCTGCTTCTTGAGTTGATACATCTATACCTTTTGTTATTCGTCTGTCATTTTCAATTGCTATCTCTGAAGCAAATATCAAGTTTCCTTCAGCATCATAGTATCCTAGTGCTAGATAGGGAATCGCAACCAACCAATAAAAGCAAAGTAGAACCAAAAATTAATAATTTAACCAAGAGTTTCAAATATTATTTCACCTCATAAAAATATTTCAACAAAGGTGAATCGTTTGGAAACACCAGTATACTATCTTTGAAAGAATCTTTATAGATATCTGTTATTTTTTGTAATTCATAAAAGTCTATATCAAGAGAATAGGCCTCTGAATAGATGTTGATAGCACTAGCTTCACCTGTACCTCTAATTATATTGGCTTCTTTTTCTGCTTCAGAAACTATTATGCTTGCTAGTTTATCTGCCTCAGCTTTCATTCTTTGAGATTCCTTTTCACCCTCGGCTCTTAATTGTGCAGCCATCGCGTATCTTTCACTTTTCATTCGTTCATACACTGCTTCGGTGTTTTCTTGAGGAAGATCGGTTCTTTTAAGTCTTACATCTACAACTTCAATTCCAAAACTTTTTAAGGAATTAGAGCTTCTTTTTTTAATTTCCTCCAAAATAGCTAGTCTTTCAGTGGCTAAAACTTCCATGAAATTGTAATTTCCGATAACATCTCTAGCATGTGAATATACAATGTCATCAATCCTTGTTAGAGCAACTTCGACTGTTCTTAGAGTCTCTATGAATTTTTGAGGATCTTCTATTCTCCATATTGCATAAGTATCTGCTAGTATAGTTCTTCTATCAGAAGTAATTACCCTTTCAACTGGAATGTCGTAAATCATAAACCTTTTTTCAAACTTCACAACATTATCTACAAATGGAACTTTAGTGTATATACCCGGTTCTGTTCTTATACTTTTAATATTTCCAAATCTAAGAACGATTGCTTGTTGGGTTTGATCTACAATATAGAAGGAAGTAAGAGCAAAAAATATTCCCAAAAAAACCACTATTATAACTATAGCCCAAATTGTCATATTTTTCATCATTGTTCACCACCAATTATCTCACTTAAATTCAAGAAGTTTAAAGTATCACCTTTTTCAGAAATAACTTGCATTTTTGAATTTTCTATCATTTGCTGCACAGCATCCAAAATCAACCTTTTTTTCGTTACTTCTTCAGAGTTTTGATATTCTTCCAGCATGGCTTTAAATCTTTCAGCCTCTCCAGATGCTTTGGCAACTTGTTGATATGCATAAGCTTCAGCATCATTAATGATTCTTTGTGCTTGTCCTTCTGCTCGTGGAATAACATCGTTGGTATACTTTTGAGCCTCGTTTATAAACGTTTGTTGATCCTGTCTTGCATTATTTACATCATCAAAGGCAGGCACCACAGAATCAGGAGGGGTAACTTCTTGTAAATATACATTTTCTATCTGAACTCCCGATTTGTAACTATCCATTATTTCTTGAATTGCCTGAGCGGTTTCCATAGCAATTTTATCTCTATCGGTTGTCAAAACCTTTTCTAACTCCGATGAGGCTACCTTCTCTCTTAGAACACTTTCAGTTGTAGCTTTGACAAGATCATACCCTTGAATAACATTGAAAGCGTAAGCTACAGGATCACTCACCCTATATTGTACTACCGCTTCAATACTAATAATATTTTGATCCCCAGTAATCATCTCAGCCTCTTCATCTACACTTCTATAGGAAGGAGCCCTTTCACTGCTCGCTGTTCGAAAACCTATTTCAATTTTGTTTATAGTTCTTACATCAACTATAACATGGGATTGAAAAGGAAAAGGAAGATGAAGATGTATTCCTGGTCCTGTTGTTGAAGTATATTCTCCAAAAGTCTTAACCAACGCTACTTCTGAAGGCCCTACCTGATAAACACCTGTTAGCAGATAAATACCTATAGCAACTATAATAGCTACTATTATTATACTTTTCCACCATCTAGGGCCTCTGCCGGTTGTATCGTCTTTATTAAAATCTTCATTTAGGTCAAATATCTCGTACTCAGCCATAATAAACACCTCCAAGAAAAAGTAAAAGGGACTTAAAGTAAATTATAACATAAAAATAATCTTAAAACCTAATACGATTTTTTAGAGATATTTTATAAAAAGACTTAAAAAAAACGAATTAAAGCAACGTATAATCCATCTGTTTTTTAGTACAATATATCTATGTTGATTATTAAATTAAACTATGATAGCATATAATATCATAAGGTCTTAAACGGAAAGGAGTGATGTAACCTTGGCTAAAGGTTTTTGGGAAGAGTTCAAAAATTTTGCAATTAAAGGTAACGTTATAGACCTAGCAGTAGGTGTTATCATAGGTGGAGCTTTTGGAAAAATCGTAACTTCGTTGGTAAACGATTTATTAATGCCTGTTATTGGAATACTTGTAGGAGGCATTGATTTCTCCGATCTTCAATTTAAAATTGGAGAAGCTACTATAAGATATGGTGCTTTTATACAAACAGTTGTAGATTTTTTGATAATATCTTTTTCTATCTTTCTATTTGTTCGGTTTTTAAACAAACTAAAATTAGAACAAGAAAAGCAAGCAAAAGTGGAAGAAGCCAAGACCCCACCCCCACCCCCACCACCTTCTAAAGAAGAAATTTTACTAACAGACATTAAGAATATTTTAGAAGAAATTAAGGATAAAAAGTCATGAAGAAGCCAGTTATTGGGATCAGTTCAAGTTACAAGTATCAAAAATCTACAAATGAACAAAGTGGGAATCCATTGCAAGAAATCCATTCACTAGCAGATGAATATGTTACAGCTGTAATTAGAGCTGGTGGTATACCTGTAATTGTACCTATTCTTGAAGATTTAGATATAATAAGAGAGATTTTAGAAAATGTTGATGGGTTTATTTTAAGTGGCGGTGAGGATATAGACCCTAAATATTACAAAAAGAGGGCGGTTTCAGAAGTTAGTTTAATTATTCCTAAACGAGATAAACAAGATCTATTTTGTGCAAAGTATATAGTAGAGAACACTGACAAACCACTATTAGGAATTTGTCGAGGTGCACAGGTAATGAATGTCGCCTTAGGAGGTACTCTTTACCAACATCTTCCTGCAAGCGGATTTGAGCAACATTCATTGATTAATTATCCAGCTTGTGAAGTGTCTCATTACATTCAGATTGAAGAAGACAGTTTATTATATCGCATTACAAAAACAAATATTATAGGTGTAAATTCATATCATCACCAAGCAGTTGAAACTGTAGCTCCTACTTTGAGAGTAGTTGCTACTTCAGTTGAAGATGATCTGTGTGAGGCTATAGAACTTAAAGATTCAAGTTCAAACAGATTTGTCTTAGGGGTACAATGGCATCCGGAGAAAATGGCTTGTCAAGTAAAAGTACAGCAAGAAATAATCAATGCTTTTGTGAATAGTTGCAAGTAGCTTTAAATCTTAAATCTATGATTATAACATTAGGTGCCATTATTAATAATTAACCTTGGCACCTTTTTTTATTTTCTTAAATTTAAAAGTATTAAAGAATCTGATTTTATTTAACGAATCTAGTACTATTTTTTAATAACATTTTTTAAAGATTTAAAAAATAAATAAAATTTACAAAAAAATAAGATAATGAAAGCTATTAGATAATATTCTTTTCTAAACAGTCTAGATTGCTTTTAATTGTTAAAAATGGAGTTTTGAAAAGAATATTTTTTATTTTATAATCTAGAAGAAAATTTTCACTCTTTATTATTATATTGACAAAAAAGTTTCGTTATTTACTTTCTAGTTTGACATTATTTGTGTTTCTAGATAATTGATAGGAGGTGTTTTAGGTGAAGAAGTTTATAGTATTGATGATGGCGGTTTTGTTGAGTGTTGTAATTTTTACTCAGACGATTACATTTTGGCATACCCAAGTTGAAAGTGATCGTCAGCAAAGGGTGAGGGCACTAGCACAAATATTTGAGGCTCAAACAGGTATAAAGGTTAATCTTGTACCCATCGAAGAAAATGAGATTTTAGAACAAATCCCCAGAGCAGTTCAAACTGGTACTTTGCCCGATTTGGTAGAAGGGGGAATTTCTCCTATTTTGTTACTAGGTAGTCAAGGATTTATGGATACGAAACTAAATGCTCAAATTATAGAAGATTTTGGAGATGTATATGAAGGTGTAGCAAGGCTGATGAAAGCCCCTGATGGCGGATATTATGGGATACCATTTCATGCATGGGTTCAAGGTATTTGGTATAAGCAAAATTTATTTGAAGAAAGAGATCTAGGCGAACCAACCTCTTGGTACAACATTTTAACAGCTGCCAAAGCC
>Ga0134097_1001942_pt1 | contig 13620 bp, 12 predicted proteins | sample 8_3taG_FD_94450 | JGI IMG/M metagenome (GOLD analysis project Ga0134097, IMG submission 94450) | Switchgrass degrading microbial communities from high solid loading bioreactors in New Hampshire, USA - 8_30_10_142_A2 metaG | ecosystem: Engineered > Bioreactor > Semi-continuous > Anaerobic >... | reverse complement strand
CTCCTTTCTATAAGCCTTTTTGCATGTATATTTTATTGCCATGAATATCCTTTCACTTGATTTTAACTAACGTTCCATAAAGGCTAAATGCGCATAACCATCCCTCCTGTTCCCTATGTATGGCATACGTGCTCTCAAAAAGCCCTAAACTGCATCTTATTTTATCCCGCAATTAGATCTTTCAACTTCACCCCTTAATCATTGCACAAGGCTGTGCTACGGATTCAATCAAATGATTTGTATCGTCTAATCGCTTTTGAGAGCATTCTCGCTTATCGGCAAACACATACAAAGATATTTTATCATATTTTTGCAAAATAGTCTCGTCTGATAAATTTTTTATGAACTCTTGATATTCCAAAAAGAAAGTTTTTGCTACCATCACAAGTTATTGACAAATAATGCAATTGTGATTTATTATATTACTCATATAGGATTAGTTAAGAATTTTCGCTAACGTTTCGGCGTATAAACTCTGATATCGGGTAAATGATGAACAGGGGGTAAATACAATGGCTATCGACGTACATGTCAGTGAAGCACATGCCAAGCTGGAAGCATTAAAAAATTTGCTGAAATCTATGGAAAGCGTGGTCATCGCCTTTTCGGGAGGGGTAGACTCATCCTTTCTGGCCAAAGTAGCCCATGAAGTCCTGGGGGATAAGGTACTTGCCATAACAGCCAGATCCTCCATGTATCCCGAAAGGGAATTTAACGAAGCGGTGCAATTTGCAGCCCAGCATGGGATCCCGCACAGGGTAATAGTATCGGAAGAACTTGAAGTAGAAGGTTTTTCCGACAATCCTCTAAACAGGTGTTACTTATGCAAGCATGAGCTGTTTAGAAAGATCAAAAAGCTGGCAGAGGAAGAAGACTTTAAGTTTGTAGCCGAGGGCTCTAATTATGATGACCTCACCGGCGACTATCGCCCCGGCCTTCAGGCGGTATCTGAGCTGGGCGTGGTAAGCCCATTAAAGGAAGTTAAATTGACCAAAGATGAGATCAGATTCCTTTCAAAGGAGATGGGCCTTCCCACCTGGAACAAGCCCTCTTTTGCCTGCCTGGCATCGAGGTTCCCTTACGGCGAGAAGATAACAAAAGAAAAGCTGGAAATGGTGGGTAAGGCAGAACAGTTTCTCATAGATCTGGGTTTCAAACAGATTCGGGTAAGATATCACGGAAACGTAGCCAGGATAGAAACCAATGAGAATGACTTTGATAGATTTCTGGAGAAGAGGACAAGGGAGGCCATATATTCGAGGCTCAAAGAGCTGGGTTTTCTATACGTTGCCCTTGATCTCAAAGGATACAGGACGGGCAGCATGAACGAAAGTTTCTTTAAAAAGGGTGAGGCAAATGCATAAGGCCATTCATACCCGTAAAGCTCCTGCTGCCATAGGCCCGTACTCGCAGGCTATAGACGCGGGAACTTTTATATTTACCTCGGGGCAAATACCAATAGAACCTTCAACCGGCCAGGTGATAAACGGGGGGATTAAAGAGCAAACCGCCCGGGTGCTGGAAAACCTGAAGAGCGTACTCGAGGCGGCCGGGAGCGGCATGGATAAGGTTGTAAAGACCACCGTATTCATGAAGGACCTACGCGACTTTGCAGCCATGAATGAGGTATACCAAAAATATTTCTCCGAGCCGTATCCCGCCAGGTCATGCGTAGAGGTAAACAGACTGCTCAGGGATGTGTTGATAGAGATCGAAGCCGTTGCGCTAAAGTAGCCTTTTATTGAACTTCAACTTTTAAGTTTTCATGCCATTGATATCGGCTACAGGATCTTATTTTGCGGATAAAGTGAATATAAAAGAGTCGGGCATCCTCTGCCCGACTCTTTTATTATATAGAAGATCCAGATCTGATATCTCTAAAGCTATTTCCTTTTTACTTGCCGAACACATTAATATACCCCTGAATAAGTACCACCACGATAATGGCCGGCAATACCCAGGATAAATACCATTTCAGCGTACGGGACAACTTCAGGCCTTCACCCGTATTGACCTCCTCCAGGTAATTGTCAAATCCCCATCCGTAACGGGTAACGCAGAAGAGCACATAGACCAGCGAACCCAATGGAAGCAAATTATAGCTGAGTATAAAGTCCTCAAGATCCAATATACCGGTATTCTCTCCCAAGGGCTTAATCCAGCTGAGAACATTGAAGCCCAAAATACACGGCATGGAAAGCACGATAATCAAAATCGCATTAATCAAAGATGCCTTTTTTCGGCTCCAGCCCCAGAGGTCAACTCCAAAGGAAATGATGTTTTCAAACACGGCAATGACCGTAGAATATGCAGCAAACGTCATAAAGATGAAAAACAATGAACCCCAGACCCTCCCGCCGGCCATTGAATTGAAGATATTGGGCAGTGTTACAAACACAAGGCCTGGGCCTTCACCCGGATCAACGTTAAATGCAAAGCAGGCCGGGAAAATAATGAGCCCTGCGATCAATGAAATTGCAGTATCCAATGAAGCGATATGAACGGACTCTCCAAGAAGGCTGCGCTCTTTTCCTATGTAGCTTCCAAATATGGCCAGAGAACCAATTCCTATGCTCAAGGTAAAAAACGCCTGGCTCATAGCCGCAAATACCACTTCCCAAATGCCATATTCTTTTAGCCGATTGACATCGGGCAGGAGATAAAACTTCAAACCTTCGCCTGCATTGGGGAGGGTCATGGATTTAACCGCAAGCACCACGATGATGGCCAGCAACAACACCATCAAGATCTTGGTGATCTTTTCGACCCCCTCTTGCAAACCAAGCGAACATATTCCAAAGCAAACTACGGTTGTTATAACCATCCAAATAGTCATTTCTACCGGATTTGCTATAAAATCCGTAAACACTTGACCGATCTGCTGGGGATCAAGCCCTTCAAATTGGCCTACCAAAAATTTGTAGAAATAAGCCAGCATCCAGCCCGCGACGGAAGTATAAAACATCATCAGTATGTAATTCCCAGCTACTCCGGCATAACCCATCCAATGCCACTTCTGGCCTTTTTTCTCCAAAACGTTAAATGAAGTAGCGATGCTCTTTTGACTGGCACGTCCTACCGCCAGCTCCATTGTAATGATGGGCAAACCCAGCAAAAAGATGAATATGAGATAGATCAGGACAAATATTCCTCCGCCATATTGCCCTGTGATATAAGGAAAACGCCAAACATCGCCCAAACCAATGGCACATCCCGCAGAAATCAAGATAAAACCTAAACGTGAAGCAAATCTCTCCCTCTTTTCCATCTCTCAATCTCCTCACAATTATAAAATTAATCATAAATACCAAAAATGAACGGCTTACCCATGAGGTCCGTTCATTCAATGAGAATTTATACGCGTTAAATTATATTACATTTTCTGCCCAATATCAACAAACATTTTATTATTTGACATTATAAAACCAAAAATCAGCTATCAACATTTTCATAAACATGCAGGGAAAACGGATCATCTATAGAATAAATATAACAAGCAGTTCATTCTTGGTCATCCGGTGACTATATAAAGTCTGATGAATAGAAGAGGAGGAAAATATGGGCTTCAAAGCTACGGTTCTGTTTTTGGCCATTATATTGCTGTTTGCTGCGATCGGCTCAGTAATAACGGACTTAAGAAAAAATCAAAAATATAAAAAAATCCCATCAAAGCCGGAAAAGCCTTTGGACATAAAGGTGAACGAAGTATTGTGGCAGCTTGAAAACAGCCTTGAAGTAGATTTCAGCCAACTTAATGACACCTTTAAATTCATTGAATCCAGGTATGATTGCTCGGATTTTCATCTACAATCACTTCTCAGGATTATCTACAAGCATAGCGACAAATTAGATAGCGCTACAAAAATAAAAATCAAGAATATATTGCTCAATTTCAAATACTGGATGGATGAACCAGGCGAGGACAGCATGTGCTGTTGGAGCGAAAACCACCAGATATTGTTTGCTGCGGCCGAATACCTGGCCGGGCAGCTCTTCCCCGACGATGTATTTCCAAACTCCGGCCTTACCGGTAGACAACACATGGAAAAAGCCAGGAAAAGGATTTTGACCTGGCTTGAGATTCGCTGGACCTATGGCTTTAGCGAGTGGTATTCCAACGTATATTATGTAGAAGATATAGCCCCGTTAAGCAATTTAATCGACTTTTGCAAAGATCAGGAAATAGTTAAAAAATCTCAAATAATACTAGACCTCTTAATGTTCGATATCGCCTCTCAATCCTTTAGAGGAAACTTCATCACCACCAGCGGGCGCTTGTACGAAAATCACAAAAAGAGCGGTAACAATGCTTCAACCATAAAAATATCCGAGCACGTATGGGGCTATAAGTTTGATGGCGACAGATTTGGCATGGAACTCAACTTCATATATGCGAACAATTACAGGGTACCGCAGGTGATAAGAGAGATTGGCCTGGACCCCAGCACCGTTATAATCAAAGCATCCAATGGGCTCGATGTGAAGGAACTTAAAAAAGAAGGCTTGATTGGCCTGCAGGACAAACAGATCATGATGCAGTGGGGTATGGAGGCCTTTACAAATCCGGAAGTAATCAACAATTCCATATCAATCATCGAAAAATACAACATGTTCAAAAATGAGTTTCTAAATGAGTTTAAATCGGTAAATATCACGCTGCTAAAGAAGCTGGGATTGCTTCCTTTGATAAGTAGAGTTTTAAATCCCCAGACCAATGGGGTAGCCCTTCAAAGGGCCAATACTTATACATATAAAACCGATAAATACAGTTTATCCACCGCTCAAAAATATCATCCCGGTGAATTTGCCGATCAGCAACACATCTGGCAGGCTACGTTAGGCAAAGAGCTCAGCATATTCACCACCCATCCCGCTACACCCCTTACTCAAGAAGGGGCCAAAAGCATCTCGCCGGGTTACTGGGTAGGTTCGGGCAGGCTTCCCCATTCAGTCCAGGACAGGAACGTCAATATGACGCTATATGTTTTGCCGGCAAGGAGGGGATTCATGGAAAAAGCCCTGCTCCAATTCACCCACGCATACTTCCCCAGGGAAATTTTTCACGAGGTGGTCATCGACAACAATTACGCCTTTGGCCGCTATGGGGACGTATATGTAGCCCTAATCGCCAAAAACCCTCTAAAATACCGCGAAGGGAGCACCGACGACCTCATCCAGGAAGGCAGGGAAACATACTGGATATGCGAAATAAGCACGAAAGATGATGAGGGCTCCTTTGAAAGCTTCATAAGAAGAATTAAGTCCAATGCCGTGTATTATAGAAATAAAAAACTTCAGTATACCACCAACAACATCCTTTACCAGCTGGAGTTCGGCAAGGATTTCTGCATCAACGGCCAAAAAGTGGAAACCGAGTACCCCAGGCTTGATTCACCCTACGGGATAGTTCAGCGAAAGCCCGAAATTATCGAGCTCGAATTCAATGGCAAAAAGCTGTATCTTGATTTTTACAATATGATACGGCAGGAGCTACCGTGATTTGATACCGCTCATCGGGAAAACGAGCGTTAATTCCGTATACCTCCTTCTAAAGTATCGTAGTAAAGAGTAAGTTAAAGCTGGAAACCTATAAAAAAGAAGGTGACTTTATTGAACAGGAGATTGCTAGTAATATCCGCCGGGATAGTCCATCCGTCATGGTTAGCGCGAAAAAATCTGAGACGGATACTCCTTAGCATAAAAGATTATGAATACGTATTTTCCTCATCGATTGAGAGCTTCAAAGAATTATCATGCAAAAAGTATGAGGCTGTAATCCTGTATTTCCACAGGCAGCACACTTCAGCTGAATCACTGAAGGCGCTTGATGAATTTGTGAAAAACGGTGGTGGCTTACTAGCCATCCATTCCGCTTCAGCTTCTTTTAAGAAGTACCCGCAGTACTTTGATATTCTGGGAGGAAGGTTTATAGACCATGGAAAAATTGAAGAGTATGTTGTCCGCCCAAGCTTTAATGCTTCTATGATGCATGTTGAAACCGCCGGGGATGCTCGTGATGCTTCGGGAAGTGTCCCTCTATTCAGCAATATAGATGAATTTACGGTCAAAGATGAGCTGTATTTTCATGAGTACCATCCCAAAAATGAGATACATTTTTATGTTGAAAAAGACGGCAAAAAAGAGCCGGTAGTATGGACCAGGCGTCACGGAAAAGGCAGGGTGTGTTACCTGGCCATAGGCCACCGTGCTCAAACTCTTAAAAACCCATGCATCCAGAAGCTCATCCATTCAGGGCTTTACTGGATATGCCTATCCGCATCGGCTGCTACCACTCCGCTTTATGACCCATACTGATATGTTCATAAAATCGTTGTTATGGCGCAGCAATACTTTTAAATATATAATCTAAAAATAGCATTAATTCACCCCTGACTATTTGAAAAAATAGCTAAGCAAGAATACCGGGTAATTAGAAAAGGAGACGCCTTATGAAAGTATTGAACATGGCCGTTATAGGTTGCGGCGACATAGCGGGATATATGGCATATGCTTTAAAATTCAACCCAAAAATAAAGATCGTCGGTTGTGCAGATATAGACATAACCAAAGCCCAACGTTTCGCCTCAAGGTTTAAGGTTCCGTTTTACAGCGATTACATACAGATGCTCCGGGAGACAAAACCCGAAGCCGTCTATTTAGCGGTTCCGCACTACCTGCATTACCCGATGATGAAGGAGCTCATCAACGCCAATATGCATGTGCTATGCGAAAAGCCCATAACCACCAACCTGGAGGATGCTATAGAGATATGTAATCTATCACAACAAAGAGGGGTAAAAATAGCGGTCAATTATCAATACCGCTATGACAAGGCATGCTATGCCATGGTAGCCGCCAGCCATCAAGGACACCTGGGCAGGCTGTACTACGGGATATGCAACGTTCCGTGGCACAGGGACACCGATTATTTTGTCCAGGGTAGCTGGCGCGGTAAAAAGGCTCTATCCGGCGGCGGTACCTTGCTCACCCAGGGCAGCCATGCCCTTGATATACTCATCTGGGCTTTGGGAGGAACTCCCGTCAGCGCACGCGGGATTATAGCCAACAGGAAATTTAACGATGTAGAGGTAGAAGACCTGGCAATGGGTATTGTACAGCTTGACAATGGGGCCTTTGCCCAGATCACCAGCTCTATGATATCCACGCCCGAACAGCCGGTCACCATCCAGGTTTACGGCGAAAAAGGAACGGCCATTTATCAAGGACCGGATTTTCCAAAAGTCCGGTTTAAGGGGGTACGCACAAAAAGACAAAGACCACCGGTTAAAGGAATACACGCTCTAACCAGAAGCCTTGAAGCCTTCCGACGATGGGTAATCCATGACGAGATTCCCTTAAACACTGCCCAGCAGTCCCTGCCGGTGCTTGCGGCCATAACCGCAATCTATCGTTCAGCCATCTCCGGCAGGGAAGAAAAAGTTGAGCTGTTGGAAGCAAATGGGGCGTAAAAGCAATATGATCTCTATAATACTTTCTACTTCTAGAAGAAAGGAGCTATTGTATGGAAAAACGGAATGGCCTTATTGCTCAAACCAATAACTCAAATTCTGTAAGCAGCGAGAAGCTGAGCCTCAAGACAAAAATCGGGTTTGGGATGGGAGATATTTATGGCGGTGGAGCCATGGTGATCATCGGCATGTATTACCTGTATTTCCTTACCGATGTGTTAAAGATTAACCCGGCATTGGCCGGCATAGTGATACTGGTAAGCAAGATATGGGATGCCGTAAGCGATCCCATGATGGGGATAATATCCGACCAAACAAGAACAAAATACGGGCGTAGAAGGCCATATTTCCTGGCAGGATTTGCATTTATATTCCTTTCGTTTTTCATATTGTGGTACCCCGTGGATTTTGAGCTGGAAAGCCTCCGCTTTATGTTTGCCACCTTCGCCTACTTATTTTTCTCCACCGTCATCACCATGGTAATGATACCCTATAACGCCTTAGCATCCGAACTCACCCTTGACTATAACGAGAGGACGTCCCTTACCTCAATACGCATGTTTTTTTCCATGTTTTCTTCCATATTGTGCGCCGTCCTGCCCTTGGAGATAATCAAGATGTTCGGGGATATGAAGACAGGACATATAGTGATGGCTTCATCCTTCGGTTTACTCTTTGCCCTGCCTTTCATAGCCACTTTTTTGACTACAAAAGAGAAAAAGGAATTCCAGCAAAGTTCATCCAGCTTCAACTTCAAAGAAAGCTTCTTTGAGCCTTTTAAAAATCGCTCCTTTCGCCTAGTGCTCTGCATGTACCTGTTTGCATTCCTGGCAATGGATGTCATAATGACCATTGTAATATACTTTATGACCTATTACCTGGAAAAAGGAGACCAAACCAATTACGTTCTGGGCACCCTGTTAATAGTACAAATACTCGTCATACCGCTTTATTCAGCCCTGGGTAAAAGGTTAGGCAAACAAAGAGCATTTCTAGCAGGCATCATCCTATGGCTTTTTGCCATGTTGACCAGCCTGATCATCACTCCGAACATGCCCTCCTATACCGTTTATGTATTCGCAGGCATTGTAGGCATCGCCACCGGCGGAGTGGTCGTCATGATCTATGCCATCTTCGCCGATATTCCCGACATAGATGAGCTCAAAAGCGGCTCAAGAAGGGAAGGGGTTTTCTCGGGATTGTTTACCTTTATGAGAAAACTGAGTTCGGCCTTCGCCTCCTTTATCATTTCAAACATAATTGCCGCGGCAGGATACAAGCCACCGATAGAACAAGCGGTAAATGGCACCGTTCAAACCATCCAGCAACCGCAATCGCCCGAATTCATTCTGGCTCTACGGCTGATCTTTGCCGTACTCCCCGTAGCCCTGTTAATATTATGCCTATGGGCATCGTTGAAATACCCTTTGACTCCCAAATTGCATGAAAGGTTAAGAAAGGTACTGGAGGCACAGCGAAACAACCGGATGAACGGGGAACTTATTCGGGAAAAATTGGAAATACAAAGAATCCTTATATAGATATTTTTGTTTCCCTCTTTCTTAACATTTAAGCGATTGCAAGCACGGCAGCGATTTAAATACAGCATTTTCCAGCTTAATTGGAGTCATGGGCAACCATCCTGTATGTTGGGTAATTGTTTTGATATCTACATCTAACAACACAAAAGGGCTGCTATTTGGATTCTCCAACTTAGCAGCCCTTATATTTCTGGTGGAGGCGAGGGGACACATGCTTCCGCTGTTTCCAGCGGTGCTGACTATGTCTTGAACTCAAAACTGAGTTCCCCGGCGTATTATGGAAGCCATGTTCTCGGATTCAGCTTCCATCCTAGTACTTCATGTCCGACGCATATAACCAATACAACACATCGGATTTAGAAGCCTATGAGTCGATACAGGGCTGTTGGATTTCTCCACATACCCCTCGGCGTTACCGTCGGCTTTACGTTACGGCTTCACCGATTAAGCCGGGTTTACACTTGCAGATCGCTCTGCAAGGCGACTCTTCCTGAATCGAACCCCTGTCCGAAGATGCTTCGGTGAAAGCATCTCCGAGCGCAGTCAGTGTTTTGCCATTCCCTTCACCGGGCTCCCACTGACAGGATCCCGGCGTCGGTAGCTTCGTTAAATCCGGCCTGCCCCCGAAGCGAAGGCAGGTTCGTTCCCCACTGAACCGGCGCCCAGCACCTGCAGCGTGGGCACTACAGGGTGGACGTTAGCTGCTTCCTTACGCAGCTAAGGCTAATTGTGCGTCGTCTGCACTTATTTTTTCTCCAGGTTGTTGACGCGGTCCCGGAGTCCGCGGCTCGCTTCTTTCACCTCAACTATCCCCGTCGAAACCCAGTACGCCCCCACGTTATACCATATTCACCTGTTTACAAAAATGCGCCATCGGGACACTATGAGCAGCCTATATCTTCTGGCGCCCCCGGAAAGCCCTTTCCATCTCCCTCTGGGCGTCGCGCTTGGCGATGCTTTCGCGCTTATCGTAGCTCTTTTTACCCCTGGCTACAGCCAGCTCCACCTTTACCCAGCCCCTTTTAAGATACACCTTAAGGGGAACCAGCGTGTAGCCCTTTTGCTGTACATAGCCCGTGAGCTTGTTGATCTCCCTGCGATTTAGCAGCAGCTTGCGCGTCCTCAATGGATCCCGGTTGAATATATTGCCCTTCTCGTAAGGGCTTATATGCATGTTGTAGAGGAAAACCTCTCCATCCTTGATGACGGCATAGCTGTCACGGAGATTGACGTTGCCCTGGCGTACCGACTTCACTTCGGTACCCGCCAGTACAATTCCCGCTTCGTACGTTTCTTCGATAAAGTAGTCATGCCTTGCCTTTCTATTCTGAGCTACTATCTTTATACCCTCATCGGCCATTGAATTAACACCTACTACCGACAAAATAACCCTACTTGAACTGATCAAGCAGCACAAATAGGGCTCATATCGTTGCTACTCCCTATTCAATTGCACTCAAAGTATACCATACATTAAACAACATGTCAATAAGGATGATTGGCCATTTTTATCATTCTACCAGTATGAAATCGATATTCCTCGATGCCATATCCACCGCCACTACCCTTATCCTTACGGCATCCCCGAGACGGTATATCTTACCTAATCTTTGCCCAATCAGGCAATAGTGCTTTTCATCGTAGATGTAGTAGTCATCGTCCATGGTGCTTATGTGCACCAGCCCTTCCACCGTGTTTTCCAACTCCACGTATATGCCGTAATTGGTTACGCCCGATATTATCCCGTCATACTCCATGCCGATCTTATCAAGCATAAATTCGGCTTTCTTCAAATCATCAACCTCGCGCTCCACCTCATCGGCAATGATCTCGCGCTCCGAACAATGCTCGGCCATATCGGGCAGCATGCTTTCAAGGCTGGCTATCCTGTCCGAATCCAACCTGTCGTGCAGCATATCCTTAATTATCCTGTGATCCACAAGATCGGGATATCTCCTGATGGGCGAGGTAAAGTGACAGTAATGCTCTGCCGCCAACCCAAAATGGCCTGTATTGTCGGGGCTATACCTGGCCTTTTGAAGCGACCTGAGCATGACGGTATTTATTATAGTTTCTTCTCTGGTACCTCGAATCTTCTCAAGCAACTGCTGCAACGTCTTGGGATGTATCCTCCCTCCTATGCCCTTCAAGTGATACCCAAAATTGTGTATGAACTCATCGAACTCCAGCATCTTTTCGATATCCGGATCCTCATGTATGCGGTACATAAAAGGTATGTTCCGCCAGAACACATGCTGCGCTACTGTTTCGTTGCATATCAGCATGAACTCTTCTATCATGCGCTCGCTGACGCCACGGGTATACAATTTAACGTCCAGCACCTTGCCGCTATCGCTCAATTTTATCTTTGCCTCGTTGAGGTCAAAATCTATGCTGCCCCTTCTAGCCCTGCGTTTGTTTAGTATCTCGCTCAAGCGCTGCATGTTTTTTAAGTCTTCCAGGAACTCCGCATACTTGGGCAGCAGCTCCTGGTCGTTATCCTCCAAAACCCTGTTAACCTCTTCATATATCATGCGCATCTTACTGCGGATGACGCTCTCATATATTTGATAGTCCACGACTTTTCCCTCATCGTCGATTTCCATCATGACCGAAATGGCAAGGCGGTCCTCATTGGGATTTAAGCTGCATATGCCGTTAGATAGCTCGAACGGCAGCATGGGAATCACCCTGTCCACCAGGTACACGCTGGTCCCCCGTAAATACGCTTCCCTGTCTATGGGCGAGCCCTCCTTTACATAATGGCTCACATCGGCTATATGCACGCCCAAAAGGAAGTGGTCATTCTCCATTATTTCCAGAGAAACCGCATCGTCAAAGTCCTTTGCATCGGCCCCATCGATGGTAAAGGTTCGCAAATGTCTAAAATCCTGACGCCCTACCAAGTCCTCTTCCCGCACCGTCTGGCTGACGCTGGCCGCAGCGGCCTCAACCTCGGCAGGAAACTTTTCGGGCAGCTTATACTGCCGTATGATGGACAGCACATCCACCCCGGCATCATCCTTGTACCCCAGGACCTCGATGATCCTGCCAACGGGATTCCTTCTCTGTTCGGGCCATTTATAGATCTCAACCACTACTTTATAGCCCGTTCTGACGTCAACCCCGTCTGTTGAAGGTACAAACACATCCATCCCAATTCTGGGGTCATCGGGTACCACAAAGCCATGGTGGCCCTTGCCGTTAGCCTCAAAGGTGCCAACGATGGTCTTGTTGGCGCGTTCCAGCACCTTGTATACCTCTCCCTCACGGGATGGATAACCGTATCCGTCGGACAAAAGGCGTACTATCACCCTGTCGTTGTGCATGGCACCGTTCATGTTCTCAGCCGATATATACACGTCTTCCTCAACAGGATCATCGGGAAGCAAGAATCCAAAGCCCCTCGGGTTCCCCTGGATCTTGCCTATTATATACCCCAGCTTTTCGGGCAAGGCATATTTCTTCTTCTTGGTCTGGATGATCTGGCCATCCTTGACCAATTCATCCAGTATAGACTGAAATACCTTTCGCTCAGCCGGGGAGATCCCCAGGACCTCCATCAGCTGCTCGATATACATCGGTGGCTGCTTGTCCTCTCTCAAAACCTCTATTATCTTGTCCTTTATGCTCAAGCCTCTTTCCTCCACTTCATCCCTGTTAGTTTAGCTAGTATTTGTGTTAGTTTAGCCAGCATTTGCCAATAGCATGACGCACTGTAAAATACCGCTGTTGCTTTTACGGCTGCTATATAGTTTAACCATTTTACCACCATGACAAACAAAAAAGCATTGGCATTATATAGCAGTGACTTATCCTCAAATTCAGCCATTTTTCGCATAATTGTGGACTACAACCACAGATGTTGTGGCTTCATGAGAAATTGGGTAGCCAATGTTGCTTTCCACAAATTCATACAATTCTTCGCACGCCCTGTGCCAACTGCTGGTTTCGCAATAATTTTACAGGCTGCCTTATCAACTACGCTTATTTTATGTATAACTATATTAAGCTATTTAAGCATGATATTCCCCCATCACAGCCCCAAATCGCTGGCTATCGACTGCATGGCTTCAATTGCCAAACCAATGAACTCATCCAGAGAAAGCCCCAGCTCCTGGCAGCTCATGATCTGCTCCCTTGAGGCACCACGGGCAAACGACTTTTCCTTGAATTTCTTCAGCACAAACTCCGTATCCACATCCGCCAACTTTTTGCTGGGCTTAATCAGCGCTGCAGCCACTATCAAACCGGTTACTGGGTCAGCAGCATATAACGCTTTATCAAGCCTGGTCACGCGCGGATATCCCAAAGCCTCATTATGGGCTTTAACGGCGTTCACCTCGTCTTCCTCCATACCTGCTTGTGCAAGCATCTGGGCACCTACAAGCCCGTGTTGCGAGGGAGAATCTGCTGTCTCCTCATAGTCGACGTCATGGGCAAGCCCAACCAATCCCCATTTTTCCTCATCCTCTCCCAATCTCCTGGCCAGAGCCCGCATGACCGCTTCGGTGGCCAGCATATGCTTTATCAGATTGGCATTCTTGACGTTCTCCTTTACCATCCTAAAGGCTTCTTCCCTGGTCATTCTATATTCCTCCTTTTTAAGT
>Ga0134097_1001941_pt1 | contig 13625 bp, 3 predicted proteins | sample 8_3taG_FD_94450 | JGI IMG/M metagenome (GOLD analysis project Ga0134097, IMG submission 94450) | Switchgrass degrading microbial communities from high solid loading bioreactors in New Hampshire, USA - 8_30_10_142_A2 metaG | ecosystem: Engineered > Bioreactor > Semi-continuous > Anaerobic >... | reverse complement strand
CACCGGTACGGTTGTCTCCATCACACATTCCACCGGTGCCGGTACAGATGGCACCCCGGCACGTACCGATCAGATCCTCGTCAAGCCGGATGCGGGCATAACGAAGTTTCAGGATTTTGGAGATTCCGGCTCGGTACTGGTGGACAAAGATAATAAGGTAATTGGCCTGATGTGGGGCGCCTATCTGACCCCTGGATCGGCGCTGTTTGGCCACGGGATCGCCTGCCCGATCAATGCTGTCAAGTCTGCGCTGGACATCACAATTCCCGAAGGCAGCCTGCAAACGCTCGGCGCGCCCATGCGCACGACAGAGCCGGTTATCCTCAGGCAGCAGCAACCGGAAGCGTCCGAGCTGATCGGGCTGCTGCAAGCGCGCCTGTCGCGGACGGAGCAGGGGCGCGCGCTGCTCGGCCTGATCGACACGCATAAGAACGAGATCATCCGGCTGATCCAGCAAAACCGCGCCGTGACCGTCACCTGGCACCGCAAGCAGGGACCGGCGTTCCTGGCCGCGCTCGGACGCAGCGCCAAGCACCCGGCGTATCGCGTCCCCGCCGAGATCGAGGGCGTCAGCCGTGCGGACCTGATTTCGAGCATGGCGGCGGCGCTTGAAACGCATGGTAGCGAGCGTCTGCGCGAAGCGGTGCGACGCTATGCGCCGACGGTGCTGGACCTGCTGGCGCGTTACGACTCGGTGCACGAGATCGCCGACGCGCTGGAAGACCGGATCCTGCCCAAACTCGCGGAAACCTACCCATCCGCCGACTGAGCGAAAAAAGAGCGTCCTGATGGCAAACGAAACCGGAACGCTTGAAGGAATCGCAATTGCGCTGTCCCGGCTGATGCAACCGCTCAGCGAGCGGCTGACCGCCGGGCAGATTCGCGTGCTGTTCGCGGAACTGGGGCTTCAGTTCCCCCCGGCGCTGGAGACTGTCGGGCCGTTCATGGATGCGGCGCAGAGCGTCGTCGCGGCGGTCAACGAGCTACCAGGGCTGACGGTTGCGCTGGTTGAGGCGATCGAGGACGAGGACATCGGCGAGATCGTTTCCAAGAGCGTCGAGCTGATCGACGTGGTCCGCACGGTCATCACCGGCATCGACACGCTCGCGACCGCGCTGCAGAATGCTGGGGCTTCGACCGGCCTGCCCGCCAGCGAAGTGGCCGCCTTTGCCGCCGAACTGCCTCAGCGCCTGCTGGAATACCTCGTCGCGCGCAATCTCGAGGTCATCCCCGGCGCGGCCGAGGCGCTTGAGTTCATCGGCCTGCTGGAGCGCACGGACGAGAACGTCGGATCGACCGACCCGACCAAGCCGCCTTACGTGCGCCGCGTGATTCACCTCGATCAACTGGTCGCCTTCCTCGAATCGCCGCTCGACCACCTTGAGACGCTCTACGGGTGGGGTAGTTCCTCATTTAACGGTCAGACGCTGCTCGAAAAAATCGCTCACATTCTGGCGCGGGCGGGCGTTCCGGTGATCCTCGATACGACGGTCAGCCCGCCGGTGCTGGATGTGTATTTCGTCGAGGTGCAGGCGAACACGACCGTCAACCCGCGCGGCCTGTCGATCCGCATCGCCGAGTCGTTCACCTTTGACAAGAACGTAGTCTTTGAAGAGGACGACTACAAGCTCGAAGCGGGCTTTGACTCTGAACTGACGGTCGGCACGGAGATCATCATCCAACCCAACGACAAGGTGACGGTCATTCCCCCGTCTGGCGAGTTTCGCGGCGACGCGTTCGTCAAGTTCACGGGCGGCAGCGAAACCGGCGATCCGTACATTATCTTCGGGCAGCCGGGCGCCAGCCGGATCGAGGCGCGGCAGTTCGTGGTGCGCGTCGGCGCGGGAATCGCCTGGCTGACCGACCACGGCGAGGGCGAGTTCGAGATCCTCGGCGAGATCAGGAAGGGCAAGATTTTCATCGGCATGGAAGGCGCGGACGGCTTTCTGGCGACGCTGCTCTCCGGACTGAAAGTCGAGTCCGACTTTGATCTCGGCGTCGGCTTCTCGACCAAAGACGGCATCTTCTTCGTCGGGAGCAGCACGCTCGACATTCAGGTGCCGATCCACGTGTCGCTCGGCCCGATCGAGATCACCGCGCTGACAATCACCGTCGGGCTGGGCGCGGGCGGGTTCCCGCTGGGGCTGGCGGTGGACCTGAAGGCGATGCTCGGCCCGCTGCAAGCCGTGATCGAGCAGATCGGGCTTGAGGCGACGCTCAGCCTGCCGCCGGGTGGCAACGGAAATGTCGGCCCGGTCGATTTCACGCTCGGCTTCAAGCCGCCGAAGGGCGCGGGCCTGTCGTTGGATGTGGGCGTGGTGCGCGGCGGCGGCTACCTGTTCTTCGACCCGGAGAACGGCGAATACGCGGGCGCGCTAGAGCTTGCGCTGGCGGAGATCGTAACCGTCACGGCGATCGGCTTGATCACTACCAAGATGCCGGACGGCTCGCAGGGCTTTTCGCTGCTGCTGATCATCACGGCGGAGTTCGGGACCGGTATTCAGCTTGGGTTTGGGTTCACGCTGCTGGCGGTCGGCGGACTGCTTGGCCTGAACCGCACGATGCGCCTCGATGCGCTGGCGGAAGGCGTCCGCACCGGCGCGCTCGAAAGCGTCATGTTCCCGACGGACGTGATCGCCAACGCGCCGCGTATCATCAGCGACCTGAAAAATTTCTTCCCACCGGAAGAGGGTAAGTTCCTGATCGGCCCGATGGTCAAAATCGGCTGGGGCACGCCGACGCTGGTCAGCATCTCGATGGGCATCATCATCGAGATTCCCGGCAACATCGCCATTGTAGGCATCTTGAAGGTCGCGCTGCCCGCCGAAGAAGCGCCGCTGATCGTGTTACAAGTGAACTTCATCGGCGCGATCGAGTTCGACAAATCGCGGATCTGGTTTTTCGCGTCGCTGTTTGAGTCGCGCGTGCTGTTTATCACCATCGAAGGCGAGATGGGGCTGCTGGTCGCGTTTGGCGACGATGCGAACTTCGTCGTCAGCGTGGGCGGCTTCCATCCGCGCTTCAATCCACCGCCGCTGCCGTTCCCCACGCCCAAGCGGATCGCCGTCAGCATCCTGAACGAGTCGTACGGGCGCATCCGCGTGGAAGGGTATTTCGCGGTCACGTCGAACTCGGTGCAGTTTGGCGCCAAGGCGGAGCTGTTCTTCGGTTTCAGCGAGTTCAAGATCGAAGGGCACATCGGCTTCGACGTGCTGATCCAGTTCTCACCGTTCTACTTTATCGCGGAAATCTCGGCCTCGGTGTCGCTCAAGGCGTTCGGCGTGGGGCTATTCAGCATCCGCCTGCGCTTCTCGCTGGAAGGGCCGACGCCGTACCGGGCGCGTGGCTCCGGCTCGATCTCGCTGCTGTTCTTCGAGATTTCGGCGGACTTCGACATCACCTGGGGTGACGCGCAGGACACCAGCCTGCCGCCCATCCCGGTCATTCCGCTGCTCAAGGCCGAGCTGGAGAAGCCCGCGAACTGGCGCGCGCTGTTGCCGCCGGAAAACAGCCTGCTGGTGGCGCTGCGCAAGCTGGAAGCCACGGAAGCCGATGAGCTGGTGTTGCACCCGGTCGGGACGCTGCAAGTCAGCCAGAAGCTGCTGCCACTCGACCTGGACGTGGACAAGTTCGGCAGCCAGACGATCAGCGACGCCAAACGCTTCACGATCGATGTGGTGGCGGGCGGGCTGGACAAGGTGCGTGACGCCGAAGACCAGTTTGCCATCGCGCAGTACCAGACGATGGAAGACGGCGACAAGCTCTCGCGGCCCGCGTTCCAGACGCAGCACAGCGGCGTGGACCTGTCGGTCGCGGGCGAGCAGCTTCGCTCCAGCCGGGCGGTCAAGCGCATCATCCGCTACGAAGAGATCATCATCGACAACAACTATCTGCGCTTTGTGCAGCGGTTCGTGGTCGACATCAGCGGCCTGTTCGCGCACTTCCTGAACGGCGCCAGCGTCAAGCAATCCCCCCTGTCGAAAGCCTACAAGTCGAAGTTCAAGCCGTACGCAGACGCGATCGTCGCGCACGACGAAGGGTTCACGGTCGCGTTCCAGGAGAATAACCAGGCGGTTAGCTCGCAGGCGACGTTCACCAGCGAGGCGGCGGCGCGCGACTTCATGAGCCAACTGGTCAGTTCCGATCCCTCGATGGCGGACGCGGTGCACGTGATCCCACAGTTTGAGGTGACGTCATGAGTCCCTTGCCGACCTACACCTTCCTTCCCTGGCTGCGTCAGGGCGTCGCCAACCAGATCACCAGCGGCGACCTCGACCCGAATGTGACGCTGCGCGCGTCGGTGCAGGTCACGCTGGAGCTCAACGCGACCACGCCCGACGGCGGCACGCACACCGAGACGATCAGCCGCCCGGTCGCGCTGTACGGGCCGGGGGACATCGTCGGGCTGGAAAGCCGCGCGATCATCCGCACCGAGCCGCGCAACTGGATCACGAACTTCGAGCCGAACTACCTGCCGTGCATCGAGTTCTACGACGAAGACCTGCCCTGGCGCTACACGCCCGCCGCGCCGAACGGCCATCGCCTGCGCCCATGGATCGCGCTGGTGGTGCTCAAAGAGGGCGAGTTTGAAGAAGGGCGTAACATCCAGGGGAAGCCGCTGCCTTACATCAGCGTACCGGATACGAGCGTGTTTCCCGACGCGGAAGGGCTGTGGGCCTGGGCGCACGTGCACGTCAACCGCAGCCTGACCGCGAGCGACACCGAGATCACCACCAACGACATGAACGCGGTCATCCCCAAGCTGGAGTCCGCGCTCGACGACGATCCGGACCTGGGCTATTCGCGCCTGATCTGCCCGCGCAAGCTCGAGGAGAACACCGCCTATCACGCCTTCGTGATTCCGGTGTTCGAGAGCGGTCGGCTGGCGGGCCTGGGCCTCGACCCGGCCGGGACGCCACACGCGACGTTCTCCGCCTGGGCCGATTACCCGTCTGGCACGCGCCCCGAGCCCACGCATTATCCGGTCTACTTCCGCTGGTTTTTCCAGACCGGCACGAAGGGCGACTTTGAATACCTCGTGCGCCTGCTGGAGCCGAAGCCAGTCGATCCGCGCGTGGGGCGGCGCGACATGGACGTGCAGCGCCCCGGCGCGAATCTGCCCGGCATCACCGACCCTGAGCTACGCGGCGTGCTACGGCTCGGCGGGGCGCTGGCTGTGCCGCGCATCCTGCTCAGCCCGGAAGAACTGGCCGAAGCGGATATGTACGACAACTGGGACCAGCCGCGCCCGCACCTGTTCCAGCAGCGGCTGGCTGCGCTGATCAATCTGGCCGACGACTACCAAGAGAAAGCGGCGGATGCAGCCAATACCGACGCCGGAATGGACGGAGTGTTCCGGCCCGATCCGGACGCTGACCCCGACGACGATCCGGACCCGCTGATCACCCCGCCGCTGTATGGGCAGTGGCATGCGCTGGCCCGTCGCCTGCTGGTCGATCGCGACGGCAGCCCGCTCAGCCCGGTCGAGAACTGGGTGCACGACCTGAACCTCGACCCGCGCTATCGAGTCCCGGCCGGGTTCGGAACGGGCGTCGTGCAGGACAATCAGGAGCAGTACATGGACGCGGCCTGGGCGCAGATCGGCGACGTGCTTGAGGCGAACCGGCGCATCCGCTGGGCGCAGTTTGCGCGCGAGGCGGGGAATGTCTGGTACTCCAAGTATCTGATCCCGATGCAACAGGCGAGCGTGGATCGCGGTCTGACACTCACCGCGCCGCTGCACCGCCGCGTGCTGGCGGGCAGCAAGACAGCTTATTTCCAGATGAAGACGAGCGTCGTTCCCCCGGTGCTGACCTCGACCGCGCTGCGGCGGGTGGCGCGCCCGCGCGGGCGGCTGATCCGCAAGCTGCCGTTTGACAGCCGGATCCGCCCCGAGTCGATTCTCACGCGCGTCAACGCGGGCGAGATCGACGCGCAGCCGCCGAAGGAAACGCCGCCCAACCTGCCCAAAGTCGAGGACGTGGTCGAGGAAATGACTCCGCCCGGCGTGCCCGATCAGGTGCCGGAGATTCTGCGTCGCTTCCGGTGGTGGCGGCTGGCGATCGTGCTGACCGCGATCTTCCTGCTTCTGCTGCTCGCGCTCGACATCTGCTCGACGGTCAGCCTGGTTGGGCTGTTGTTGCTTGCGCTGTTGTACTGGCGTCTGAGCACATGGGAGCGCGACCTGCGCCCGGCGGACACGATCCATCCCGACAGCCAGACGCCCGAGGCGGTCGATCGCCTGCCGACGGTGCCCAACTTCCAGATTCTGCCGGTCGGCACTCCGTTCACGCCGCAGGCCGGCCGGATGGACAGCCTCGAGGCGGTGCGGTTCAAGCGCGCGCTGAAGGACGTCAACAGCCTGCTGGTGGCGAGCGCCCAGGTCGGCGCGGAACCGGTGCGCCAGCGGCTGAATCTGACGCAGGTCGCCACGCAGGTCATCACCTCGATCGATCCGAAGCTGACGGTTCCCCGGCGCATCCTTTCCACGATCGCCATCCCGCCGTGGATCATCGGGCAGATGGTCGAGACGTTCACCGAGGCGATGGCTTACCCTGAGTTTGACATCCCGATGTACAAGCCGCTGGTGGACAAGTCGTCCGAGCTATTCCTGCCGAACATCCAACTCATCGAGCAGAACAGCATCACCCTGCTGGAGACGAACCAGAAGTTCATCGAGGCGTACATGGTGGGCCTCAATCACGAGTTCGCGCGCGAACTGCTGTGGCGGGAGTATCCGACCGACCAGCGCGGCAGCTACTTCCGCCAGTTCTGGGATGTGTCCGGCTATCTCGAAACCGACACGTCGCTGAGCGAGGACGAGCGCCGCGAGAAGCTGCGCGACATCCCGCCGCTGCACCTGTGGTCCCGCTTCTCAAGGCTCGGCGAGCACGATCACCGCGAGACGGGCGGCGAGTCAGAAGAAGAGGTCGTGCTGGTCATTCGCGGCGAGCTGCTGAAGAAGTATCCGAACGCCGTGATCTACGCCCACCGCGCGCGCTGGCAACCGAGCAACGACAACATCGACAACAAGCTTGAGCGGCGGCTGGTCGAGCTGACGCCTGCGCAGGAAGCGAACCCCCCGCGCGACATTGTCAAAACGCCGCTGTACCAGGCGCAGGTGCCACCGGATATCTACTTCTTCGGCTTTGACCTCACCGCCGAGGAAGCGAAGGGCGACGACGGCACGCAACCGGGCGACGATCCGGGCTGGTTCTTCGTGATCAAAGAGCGCCCCGGCGAACCGCGCTTCGGGCTGGACATCGACAAGCAGCCCGCGATCAACATCTGGAATGACCTGTCGTGGGAAGACGTGTTGCCGGGCGCGCCGGGCGCGCATATCCCGATCAACAAGAGTTTCACGCTGGTTGAGCCGACCGACCCGTCCGTCAGCGAGAAGCATGTCCAGTGGCTAGAGGACCGCTTCGTAAGCTGGAACACGAACACCAACTCGGCGGACCTGGCGTACATCCTGTATCAAGTGCCGGTGCTGGTCGCCGTCCACGCATCCGAAATGCTGCGGCCGCGCTGATCGAGCGGAGAGATCAGGCATGAGCGAGTTTGACGAACTGAGACAGCAGCTTGCCAAAGCACGCAGCCAGCGCGACGACGCCAGCCTGGAGCTTTATCTGGCGCGCGAAGAACTGGGGCGGCTCCAGCGTGAGAAAACGCGCTTTTTGCGGCGGCTCGACCCGAAGAACGAGCGGCAGTTGAAGCAGTTGCAGGACTTTGACCAGCGCATCAAACGCGCCGAGCAACAGGTCCAACGAGCGCAGCAGGTGTTCGGGCGGGTTGCCGGGCAGGTGGACAGCGTCTTTGAGCGGTTCGAACCGCTCACCGACCCGCGCAAGCTCATCGGCGAGTTCAGCGACACGTTCCCGATTCTGCTGTTCCCGCTGCGGATCGAGACGCGCTTCAAAACTGTCACCGACCCGGAGACAGGCGGCCAGCAGAACCAGCTTTGGGTACGCGTCTATCCCGACGATCTGATGGTCGACCGCTTCGAGCCGGTGCTGTCTGAAGCGGAAATCCTCAGCGCGCAGATCTTCTGGTCAGAGATGTGGGCCGCCGGGGGAGACGAAAACCTCGAACGCGGCGCGTGGCGCGGGCTGGTCGCCAGCCACGGGGCCGGGCGCGGCGCGTGGATCGCGCGCACGTACATGCCGGAGAACCCCGGCGATATGCCGGTTCGCAACGACCCAAGCGACGTGATCCTGGTCGTTTCGAGTGAGGAAAAGCTCAGCGACGAGGATAAGGCTGCATCCGCCGATTACTGGAAAGCGATCTGGCTGGCGGATGGCGACGCGGAAAAAGTGACCGAAGCGCAGAAAAAGCTTGAGCAGGCAGTCGGCAAGGAGCGCGCCGACCCCCTGGCGAAGCTGACGCCGCGCAATCTCAGCGTCGTGCCCGCGCCCCCGCTCACCAAGCAGGACGTCGCGCTGTCGGTCGCGTTCCTCGATCTCCCGTCGCCGGAGACGGTCCAGAGCAAGGGGCAGTCGTGGACGCAATCGCCGAAAGTGCGCGTCCTGCCGGAACGCCTGGTGCTGATCGGCTACATCGGCGGCACGGAGATGTTTCAGGTGCTTGGCAACCCGATCCCCTGGCCGCTGGTCGCCGGGCCGGATCCGTCCTTGCCCGAAGACCAGCAGATGCGTCCGGATGAGAACGGCAACCTGATCATCCCGGACGAGTTGCAGTGGATGGTCGATTTTGAGCGCGCGGTCCAGATGGGAATGGGCTTCCGTGTCAATATCAATGTGGACCAGGCGCAGCGCGGCTTTGACCGGCTGGTGGTGCTCGGCGTGCGACTGAGCGCCGACGATCAGGAAGGGCGGAAGCTGGTCGAAACGCTGTTCGAGCATCACCACTACAGCCGCACCGGGATCCGCCTGCTGCGCCAGGGCACGCCGACCAACAACACCGAGCAGGGCGGGGCGGGCTTCTCGCACGGCGAAGACGCCGACGCCACGTTTGAGGAATACTTCAAGGCGGATGCGCTCTACACGCCCGAAGATGATCCGCTGCTGCGGCGCGACGGGCAGTGGCTGGCGGACCTGCTCGGCCTCGACCCGGCGGTTGTCCAGAAGATCCCCGGCGCGGGCGGCACGGACCAGCTCGAAGCGCGCGCTATGAATATCGCGCTGTGGAACGGCACGCTCGGCTACATGATGGAAACCATGATGGCGCCGATCTTCAGCCGCGACGAGATCCGCTTTACGCGCGCGTTCTTTACCCAGTTCGTCAGCGGACGCGGCGCGCTCCCCCCGTTGCAGATTGGCACGCAGCCCTACGGCATCCTGCCGACGACCGTCTTTTCGCGCATGACCTGGACGGACCGCTTCCCCGGCGAGCGCGGGCCGGTCGTCGCGACGCACGGGCTCTCCCTCCCCGGCAGCCAGTTTATTTCCCGGCTCTATGGTGTCTTGCACCGGATGGACGACTACTGGACGGCCATGGCGGACAAGGTCGCCCGCGTGAAGCATCAGTACACCGCATCCGAAGACCCGCACCAGATCCTGCTGGACATCATCGGGCTGCATCCATCCTCGGTGGAGTATCACCAGCGGTACGCCGAAAGTCTTGATCACCTCTACAACCTGCTGAACTTCTACGGCGCCGGAGCCAGCTTCTCCCAGATCGTCCGCGCGCTGGTCTATATCGCGGCGGGCTATAACCTGCTGCAAGAGTTCGGCTACACGCGCGACATCCTGCCGGACATCCTCAACCGGCTGTTTATCTCCGCGCAGAACCTGATGCAGGGGCCGGTGATCGACGACGTGCCGCTGAGCGAGACGGACCCGATTCGCGCCTACACGCCGGATAACCGCAATTACGTGCGCTGGCTGGTGGACGCGGCGCGGACCTCGCTCGAAACGCTGCGCCGCGAAGACGGGTTCACCGACAACGTCCGCCCGACCGCGCTGTTCTACATCCTGGCACGCTATGCCCTGATGCAGTCGTACTGGACGACCAGCATCAACCTGCACGCCATCGCGGGTCTGTTTAACGAGGCGCAGATCCAGGCTGTGCGCCACGAGCCGGTGTTCATCCACGTGCAGGAGCAGAACCAAGCCAGCGAGAGCCGCTTCGCGCACCTCTACAAGACCAGCCCGGAGATCACCGGCAGCCATAACGTGCTGGTGGCCGATCACATCACGCAGATTCTGCCGCAGACGGATGGCACGCAGGCGATCGCCACCGCCGACCTGCGCGAGCAGATCGAAGCGCTCGAACGGCTGCAGGACGTCCCAACCGCGCGGCTGGAGCGGCTGTTCGCCGAGCACATTGACACGGTGTCGTACCGGCTTGACGCATGGGAGCTAGGGCTGGTGCATTACCAGTTGCGGCTGATGCGCACCCAGCGCCAGGTTGTCGAGGGCGAAGAGAATCCGGATCCCATCAGGCGCGGGCTGTACATCGGCGCGTACGGGTGGGTGGAAGAAGTGGTCCCTGAGGGGAAGACGCTCACGCCGGTGAGGCTGGACGACGAGCTGGATGCGGTCTTCAACACCGACCCCAACGCCCCGCCGCTGATGCATGATCCGACCAATGGCGGTTACATCCACGCGCCGTCGCTCAACCATGCCGTCACCGCCGCGATCCTGCGCAATGGCTATCTGTCGAACGCCGACGCGACAAACACCGATCCGCTGGCGATCAACCTGTCGTCGGATCGCGTCCGCCGCGCGCTGAGCGCGATCGAGGGTATCCGCCAGGGGCAGTCGCTCGGCGCGCTGCTCGGCTACCAGTTCGAGCGCGGCCTGCACGACAAGCACAACCTCGCCGAAGTGGACCAGTTCATCTACGACCTGCGCAAAGCGTTTCCGCTGACCGCCAAGAAGATCGCCTCGACCACGCCGCCCGACGACGCCAGCATCGAGGCGATTGAGGCGCGCAACGTGATGGACGGGCTGAAGCTGGTCGAGCACATCCGCGCGACGGGCAATGCGACGTATCCCTTCGGCAAGTCGCTGCCTCCCGCCGACGCCGCGCAGGCCGCCGCGATCAACGACGAAGTACAACGGATGCTTGACACGCACGACGCCGTCGCAGACGTGGCGATGGCCGAAGCGGTGCATCACGCCGCGATGGGCAACTACGAACGGGCAGCGGGCACGCTCGACACATACAGCAAGGGAAACTTTCCGCCGATCCCGGACGTGGTACAGACGCCGCGCACCGGCATCACGCTGACGCACCGGGTTGGCGTGCAGTTTCGCAGCGGCCTCGATCCGGCGACCAGCCCGGTTCCTGGCGTGGCGGTCACGCCACGCAGCCAGGCGGAGCCCGCGCTCAACGATTGGCTGGCGCGCATCCTGCCCGATCCGGCGGACGTGTTCTGCATCGTGATCATCACCGATCCGGTCGATGGCACCGAGACGGAAGTCACTGTCACCCAGCAAGACCTGGGCTTGCAGCCGATCGACCTGCTGTACATCCTCAACGATGTGACACAGCCCTCGTTGGGCGAGCTGGACGACCGCGTGCTGCGCTTCGCGATCCAGCAGCAGAACCCGCGCGCGGACGCCTCGCTGCGGATTGAGTATATGCGCAAGTCGAGCGACCCGGCGAAATACACGTTCTACGAAGCCTGGCCGCTGGTCGCCAGCCTGCGCAAGCTGGCGCTGAGCTCGCGCCCGCTCAAGGCGACCGACGTGATGCTGCCGATCGAGGCCAAGCCGGAGCAGGACGTAACCGAAACGCTCGACCGCCAGCGGGTCGCCACGGCCCACGCCAACGTCACGGCGCTGCGCGGGGACTTTGCGACATATCAGGCCGCGCTGGAGCCGTTGCTTGATGATCTGGCGACACATCGCGGCGACGTGCTGAACGGGATTGATAACTTCGCGGAAGACCTGATCGTGCTGCTGGAGCGCGCCAGTCGCCAGGGCATCCCGCAGACAGGGTGGGGCTTCATCACCGTGCGGCGCGGGGCGATCTACGCGCGGCTACTGGAAGCGGTCGAAAACCTGATCGCGCGCTGGGAAGAGCGGCTGGCAGCGTTCGACGCCGCGATGGCCGAGTACGACGCGCTGCCCGGCGATACACTCGACGCCACCCGTTTTGACATGCTGATCGCGGCGGAGCGGTACGTCAGCACGCAGCCCGAGAATCCGCTGCCCGCTACACCTGCTGACTTCCGCAATCTGCTCGACGCCAAGCGCGACGCCATGCAGAACCGTCTGGACGCTTTCGACGCCTTGCTGAGCGGATCGCACTCGCTCTCCTCGCTGATCGCTGCCGTGCAGGGTCTGTTGCCGGTGACGGAGTTCGACCTGGACGAGTTCCCGATCCTCGCCAGCGAGGACGAGGTGATCCGGTTCGCGGACGATCTGCTTGCGCTGGCGGTCGGCCTGGGCGCGGACCTCGACCGGCGGCTGGCCGAAGCGCAAGCCCAACTCGACGCTCACGACGCGGCGGCCGGATCGGCTGAGAAGGTCGCGGCGTTGCAGGCGGGCGCTAAGGCTCTGTTCGGCCCGGACTTTGTGATGATCCCGGAGTTCACGCTCAGCGCAGAGCAGGGCGTGGAGTGGGAGAAAGCGTTCAACGACAGCGGCGCGCTGCTCAACCACCTGACCGGCACGCTAAACGTCGATTTTCCGGTGGACGAATGGCTGTATGGCGCGGCGCGCGTGCGCGAGAAGCTTCAGCACTGGGAGCGTGTCGTCATGCTGGCGGAAGCGTTTGGCCGCGCCACCCCCGAACTGATGCCCACGCAGTTCCCGTACCACGAGGACGACTCGTGGCTGGCGCTGGAGTTCCCCGCCGACTACGAGATCGACTCGGATCGTATCCTCTACACCGCCCACTACGCCGCGCCCTTTAACCGGAACACGCCGCAGTGTGGCCTGCTTCTCGATGAGTGGACCGAAGTGATCCCCGGCTCCGAAGAGACGACCAGCATCACCTTCCACTTCGACCGTCCCAACGCCGAGCCACCCCAGGCGATGCTCCTGGTCACTCCACCGAGCTTCACCGGGCGCTGGCAGTGGCGGGACCTCGTCGACGCGCTGCACGAAACGCTGGCGATGGCGCGCAAGCGGGCGGTCGAACCGGCGTTTGTGGATCAGACCGCTTTCGCGCCATTCCTGCCCGCGACGGTGATGGCCGTCACGCTTTACGGGCTGTCCATTTCGGCCAATCTTGCCGTCAACAACCTGGTCTTTTTGGCGCTCTCGGGAGACGACAATGGCTGAGCAGCAACAGTACATCGTCAGCAACATTCAGCACGAGCTCATCACAAAGACGATCCCGGCGACCACGGTCTGGAACCGGCTTGAGGGCCGCCCGCGCACGATCAACTTCGATCGCGCGCTGAAGGCCGAGGTCCGCGACGCGCTGTGGTTCCTCTCGCGCCAGTGGCAGATGGGCGAGTTTCTGGGCGACGACGCGGGCACGCCGATCCTGGCACGTGTCCACCTGGCGACCACGCGCCTGCAAGAGTACCGGCCAGACGGGTTCGCGGCAGAGCCGTTTCCTGAAGGGTTGCCGCTGGAAACTGAGGTCGAGCGCCGCGCGATCCCGTTCACGATCGGCGGGCGTCCGGTTTCGCTCGACCTGCGCCTGCTGATGGGGCGGCAGTGGCTTAAGCTGCTCGGCGGGCTGAGCGGCTACGCGCAGGCGTT
>Ga0134097_1001932_pt1 | contig 13660 bp, 14 predicted proteins | sample 8_3taG_FD_94450 | JGI IMG/M metagenome (GOLD analysis project Ga0134097, IMG submission 94450) | Switchgrass degrading microbial communities from high solid loading bioreactors in New Hampshire, USA - 8_30_10_142_A2 metaG | ecosystem: Engineered > Bioreactor > Semi-continuous > Anaerobic >... | reverse complement strand
ACTTCATTCTCCCCTACCTCTCTAATTTCAGCTTTTATTGCCATTCAATGCGACATGATACATTTTCAAGGCCCATCTCTAAGTAATAGAATACAACATATATATCCTATTTATTCAGCAAGACGAAAAAACGGCAGGATCATAAATCCTGCCGTTGCTATATGTAAAACGTTACTCTGTTGTTAAAACTTGTTTATGACCAGTCCCGTCAATAGCTTTGGATAAAAGTAAGTGGACTTCTGCGGCATCTTTTCTCCTGCCAGCGAGACCTCCTTCACCTGCTTTACCGATGGAGCATTGACGAAAAAGGCCATCTGGCACCTGCCCCGTTCTGCCCATTCTGCTCCTTCCATCAAATCGTGGGTATAGGTGATAAATTCCTGGTTTGCCATCTGCTCATTTCCTATCCCCATGAAGGGCTCCAGCAGCAAAGTATGGAGTATGGTGACGTCCAGGTTTCTATATGATATATCGTGCTGCGGCAATCGCTCGTTAACCGCTTCCATGCTCTTTAGCGTCAGCGTATGGCAGCTTTCCAAATTGCCGTCGTAGAATATGAAGCTGTGGTGCCCTTTTTCGGTAAGCAGGCCTTCCATCTCATCTGCCCGCTCCTTTAAGGTTTTGCCCGACAGAGCATGCTTCTCCACTATGAAGTCCTTGCTTGCATTCTTGAGGAACTCATCCTTTGAAAAGCCTTGAATGCCGCTTATGGCCCTGTGGGTTGGAAGTATAATGAGGCCCGCGTCTTCCATTTCCACCATCATCATCATGACGAAATTATAAGGCTCGTTGCCGGTGTGATGGGGATTTTGAGCCATGCGCTGGCTGCGATACGTGAGGGCGGTCTCGTACCGGTGGTGGCCATCGGCAATATACAGCTTCTTATCCGCCATGTTTTCCTGGATCTGGGCTATGGCAGAAGGGTCGGATATGACCCACAGCCTTTCAACAATGCCGGGGATGGCTTCAATTTCAATATCGGGGGAACTGGCATCGATATGCCGTTTGAGCAGCTCCGGGATGCCCTTCTCAGGATCATCGTAAAGGGCAAATATCTGGCTGAAGTTGGCAGCGCAGGCCTGCATAAGCCGTAATCTATCGGCCTTGGGCTTTGAAAGGGTATTCTCATGGGGCAGTATGACGCCCTTTGAGAATTCCTCCAGCCTCACCAGGCCAACAAATCCCGTCCGGATGTAGGTATTACCGTTTGGAAGGCCAAACTGCTGCTGATAGATGTAAAAAGAAGGTTGACTTTCCTGAACCAGTACCTGCTCTTCTATCCAATCCTTTAAATATTCTGCAGCCCTGGTATATTTGTTGTTGTGCTCGTCATCTGCGGGCTCTTCCTTCCCCAGCTCCAGACGGATTATATTGTACTGGCTCATCCGGTAAAATCGGTCCTGTTCGGCCGGCGATATCACGTCATAAGGAGGAGTCATCACCTTTGACAGATCGCCTATCTTTGAAGGATTGTAACGGAAGCCTTTAAAAGGTATAACCTGTGCCATATTTCGTACACCCCTGTATTTTTTAATACACATTTTATATTATCTTTACCATGCCGTCAAGAAAATGGAACAGGTTATACCCATTGTTGCCTACTCCCTATCCCTCAGGCTATTGAGGTAATCTATGAGGTCCGATGCTTCCTGCTTGGTAAGGGCTTTGCTTTCCGACTTATGATACCGCTGCTGCAGTATCTCCCTCATCTGCGTTTCGGAATATCCCAGGGCGTTGTATATGGCATATATGGCCCTTCGCTGTGCCTCGGTGATGGGCTCCTCGCGGGCAGGAGGTTTGGCTTCCTTATCCCTGGCCTCCACCGGGCTATCAACCACATTCTCGCCTTCTTCCAGCTCGGGAGCAAACTGCGTGCCGTATCCCAGAGCCGCCAGGGCACGGCCATAGGCCTTGGTATATGCCTTCTCTATATAGTCCTTGAAATCGTCTCCCGTCTCGGAACCCACTCCTATTTCAACGTTTCCCCTGCTATCGGTTACTTCAAGCTCAAAATAGGCAAATCGATTGTGGGGATCTATGATCTTATCCCGGATTACGGTCTTTGTCCCCTGCCTGTTTTCATCGCGGAACCACACCATCCGCCACTTAACCTCAAGATAGTCGGCATAATCGGTTTCCCAGCTGTTTGATCTGGGGTTCCAACGACGGATGGGAAGCTTGGTTAGGTGCTCCTCCGGATTAAAAGTTCCACCATCCATTACCTATCAGTGCTCCTTCGTTTTTTATATTTGGTTGCGTTTTTAGCGTTTGTATTTATTATATGGAGATAAAATAAAAAAACACTGATAGATTTATGGAAACGGTGGAACTATGAATCCAGCACGATGACGGCAATTAGCTCCAGGGGTTCATCGCTGTAGTTTTCAACCGAATGTCCCTTTCCACCTCCCGTAAACATTGCATCTCCAGCCTCTACGTAATGGATGGTACCGTTGTCGTCAACCTTGCCCCTGCCCTTTAGAAAATAGAACATCTCGGTCTCGCCGTCATGTTGATGGAAGCCTATGGAACACCCCTTTTCAAGGATTATCTTTGCAAAAAGTCGAACTTTCGAGGGCAACTGTTCTTTGCCTATATGGGTAATATTTACGGTCCCGTTCCCTCCCCGCATTTTTTCTCTCAGTTCCTTTTCCATTTCTTGGGCTTTGATGACCATTTTCCATCTTCTCCTTTCCTGAATTTGATAATAGATTCTGTTAGGTAAGAGAGCCCAAGTATGCCACAATATAGGCTAATATGCTGTACTGTATTTAGTTCATATATTTAACTGAAATTCTTACATTTGTGAAAAGGTTTATGGGCTCTCCTTTTGTAATTTTTAGGTTGCTTAAGTTCTTGGGATTTATCGAACTCAAACATTATTTTATCATATTTTTTATGATTTATCTCAATACCGTACAAGATAAAGTGTTTTATCGCAATATACTTACATGACTGCTGATATCATATAAAGGTATAGAGCATAAATTTTTTGTTAGCGCATAATTCGTTCTAAAGTGGTTAACATAAATAATGAAAGGGCACGTAACGGTTGAGCCCAGATCCATATACGCTCGGACGGGGTGTATATGGGTCGGCCAAAGATTGCATACAGGTCGCGTCAGGCCTGTATGCAGTCGGAGGGCAGATTCCGTGAGGTGGGGAAAAGTTTTATTGCAGTCGAAATTTTTGATTGCAATAAGATTCCAACCTATCTCACGGGGTCGAGCGAAGATCATACAGGGTGCCGAAGGTGGTTGCACTAACGGTTCTGTGTAGCCGAGAGGTTACACAGAGCTGTACAGGTATCCTGTATGGTCGAACGAACCATCACGACAGGTAATGACCTGTTTGGTTATGGTCCTAAATTACGGCTGGTTCGTATTAGGATCATGGCTGGATAGTAAGTTATCTGTCGTGGTGCAAGGTAGATCGTTACGTGCTCTTGTTTTTTTTAGCTCCATACGGGGGTTCCTTACACCTGAGCTGACTCTTAAAAAATGGAACGCGTATCAACCTGACGGGAATACGGGGTGAAAAAATGAATGAACAGGCTAGCCTTCCTGCTGATCATCATAATTTTCTGGGTCTTAATACATCCCAACACTGCCAATGCCGACGACTGGTATGATGAAAATCCAGGCTACTTTACCGTGTATCTTTCGGATGGGACCATTCTCTTCAAGATCGGATGCCGGGTATACATCGATGACCAGTACATCAGCTCGGACAACAAGAAATATATAATCACCCAGGTCAATCCCTCAAAAAAAGCTGCTGTTGCTGAATTTGTGGAAGACATAGAGCTTCCCGATGTTTCGGGCTTATTTCTCGATTTTGCTATACCGGTTTTTGCACGGAATGAAAGCAGGACCATAGGGATTTACTGTACCCACACCGATGAATCGTATTTGCCCTCGGATGGAGAGGCCAGCATAAGGGCAAAGGGCGGTATACTGGATGTGGCCAAAAAACTTGGTGAAGCGCTCGAAAAGAGGGGGATAAACGCGTTTGTCGATACAACCTCTCACGATCCCCATGACGCGGGAGCTTACAGGCGCTCAAGGCAGACGGCTTTTAAAATAATAAAGGAGCACCGCCCCGTCGCCCTTTTAGATATACACAGAGATGCCGTTCCCAAGGAGGTATACATAACCAGATTAAATGGACAGGAAATCACAAAGGTGCGTATCGTAATAGGTAGAAGCAATCAAAACCGAGAGGCCAATGAAGCATTTGCGTATCGCATAAAAGCGGTAGCCGATAAGCGATACCCCGGCCTTATAAAGGATATATTCATAGGCAGAGGTAGCTATAATCAGGAGCTCCATCCCCAATCGTTGCTTTTGGAGTTTGGAACATACGACCACACCAAGGAGCGGGCTTTAAAGTCGGCTTCGCTATTTGCCGAGGTGCTGGATATAGCCCTTTTTGGCGATACCGCAAGGTCTGGCCAAACGCGCCGCGAAGAGCAGGGAGAAACGCGAGAAGAAAAACAATTATCCCGGCAGCAGGATAATCCCGGTGCCTGGAAAGGGTTGAGCGCCCTGTTCCTTTTTGTAATAATCGGCGGAAGCATATTTTTCTTTTTGAGCCAGGGGAAAAAAGAAGCGCTGCAAAAGCTCCAGCGCATAAAGAACCTATTTTTATCCATAAAGGAAAGCATTGCAAGCCTTTTACGCAGATAGACGTGCATCCCCTACTCAGTAATCACAGTTATATCTAAAAAATGCCATTATAAAGCACAACCTTCATCATTTTAATATAGATGGTATTACCGTGCTCACTAAAGTCCTGCAGTATAGGCTGCATGCTTAAGTATAGCAGCCGTAATGACACCTCCCCCAATAACAGCATATCATGGATAATATAACCCTCATCTGCTGGTGTTCAAGAAGGAGGATGGAGCCGTGGTAGGCAAAAGGCGAATATTGCGTATAGGTAACTGGGGAGATGACGTCGCAGCGCTGCAAAACATACTTGCCAGCCTGGACTATTATACCGGTGTCATCGATGGGATTTTTGGCCACCTCACGCGCCAGGCGGTCATGCAGCTTCAGGCCGACAATGGCCTGGTCCCCGATGGAATAGTAGGTCCCCTGACCTATAATGTTATTGACCAGTTGGTACCATGAAGGTATAATTGTCTTGTTGATACATGCAAGCTTTGTAACATGCAACTTGGTCATCATGGCCATACCCGGGAAAATGCTATTATAAAGCATAACTCTACCGCATTAATGAAGTATGGCATTTCTTTAGGCTTGCCCTGAAAAACAATATAGAGAAAGGAGTATTTCAATATGCCTAAGCCTTTGATTATAGCACATCGGGGGGCCTCTGCTTACGCTCCGGAAAACACGTTATCGGCTTTTAAGAAGGCTATTGAATTGGGAACCGACGGTATAGAGCTGGATGTGCACCTATCCAAAGATGGAGAGGTAGTGGTAATTCACGATTTTACCGTCGACAGAACCAGCAATGGGACAGGTCGAGTCTCGCAGATGCCTCTAAAAGAGCTTAAAGCGCTTGACTTTGGAAGCTGGTTTTTGGATAAATACCGCAATGAAAGGATACCCCTGCTAAGGGAGGTATTGGAGCTTTTACAGGGCTGGGACGGCTTGTTGAATATCGAGATAAAGCGCAATAGGCTGGAAGGATGTTCGCCAATAGAAGAAAAGGTTTTAGATCTGCTGGATACATACGGATTTGCTGAAAAGACCATCATTTCCTCGTTCGATCATTACAGCTTGATGAAAGTAAATGAAATTGAACCCTCGATGAGAATATGCCCGCTGTATATAGCTGATCTGTTCAAACCATGGGAATATGCCGGTATGCTCAACGCTTTTGCCATTCATCCCCATTATCATACGGTAACTCCGGATCTCGTAAAGCAATGCCATGAACATAATATAAATGTCAATCCATATACGGTGGATTGCCCGGAACACATATGGCTTATGATAGATGCAGGCGTAGATGGCATTATTACCGACGTGCCCGACGTCGCTATTCAGGTCAGAGATGCCAAAAAGTAGAAAAGTGCATTTAGGTACAACCATTCTATGGGGTACGTACGATTCTCCTTAAATATTGTAAAACTTCTACAAAACCCTCATAAAATAGCCGGAAATTATTTGAATTTAAGGTTTAGTCAAAAGCCAGGAAAAATAAGTTCTGTGTTGTTGCAATACTTATATGTTTTCCTGAATTCGTTAAAAATAAAAAATTCCAGGATTTAAACCCTGGAACTTTGACTACTGGTGCCGGAGGCCGGACTCGAACCGGCACGGTCTTCCTCAGACCCCAGGATTTTAAGTCCTGTGCGTCTGCCAGTTCCGCCACTCCGGCAAAAATTGGAGGCGCCGCCCAGATTCGAACTGGGGAATCGAGGTTTTGCAGACCTCTGCCTTACCACTTGGCTACGGCGCCGTACTGGAGCGGGAAACGGGACTCGAACCCGCGGCTTTCACCTTGGCAAGGTGACGCTCTACCACTGAGCTATTCCCGCATATATTCTTTTGCTGTGGTGCCTCGGGGCGGAATCGAACCACCGACACGCGGATTTTCAGTCCGCTGCTCTACCGACTGAGCTACCGAGGCTTATCGCTCTTCTTAAGCAGCCCGTTCATCCTTTGCTGACATCAACAACGCAACCGTCATATCCGCCCCTGCCAGCCATCGAGCCATCGTAACGTCCTGCTGACTATACTTAGTATACAGTAGTCACAATTATAAGTCAAAAACAACAGCAGCGAATTTAACCCAACTATCTCTATATTTCTCTCAAAATCTTGCATTATCTTTGTTAATATCCTGCATGCTATCTTCGCCTCTTTAATTCATCATACACCTCTTCAAGCGATATACCCTGTTCGACCAGCACGACCAACAAGTGGTACAGAAGGTCACTCACCTCGTATACGACTTCGGATTTTACCCTGTTTTTTGCTGCTATGATCACCTCTGATGATTCTTCTCCCACTTTTTTTAAAATCTTGTCGATGCCCTTTTCAAACAGATAACACGTATAAGATCCTTCCCTTGGATGCAGTTTTCTGTCCACTATGACGTCATAAAGCTCCTGCAACACCGACGATTTTTGGTCTACAGGTGTTTGCCATTCCCGTAATCTCTCCTCCATTTCGGAAGATTGCTCGACCGTACCGTCCGCTTTTTGCTCGCCATCGTTTTTTGCATTGGCGTAAACCTCATCGGGGGTAAATACCTTTTTTCCCGTCACGCTCCATGTACCGGTGGCTTTATCGGCAGCACGGTAAAAGCAGGACTTATAGCCGGTATGGCAGGCGGCCTTCACCTGTTCTACCTTAAACAGCAGGGCATCTCCATCGCAGTCTATGAATGCTTCCCTTATCTTCTGGATGTGGCCCGAAGTTTCGCCTTTCATCCATATCCTTCTGCGGGTCCTGCTCCAGAAATGGGTTATCCCGGTTTGAAGGCTTTTTTTCAAAGCTTCACGGTTCATATATCCCAGCATTAGCACTTCTCCACTGTTCCCATCCTGAATTATGGCAGGAATCAGGCCATCGCCGTTAAATTTCACCTGGTCTATCAGGGCATACGAAAATTCTTGCATCGAATTATCAATACCTATGTCCTTCATGTTCTATCTCTCCTCCAGCATTAAGGCTTGCTTTAGATCTATATTACCGTTGTACAGCGCTTTGCCTATGATAATACCGGCCACTCCCGCAGATTTAAGCTGGACTACGTGTTCCAGGGAGCTCACCCCTCCCGAGGCTATTACCTCGAGGCCCGTCTTTTCTATCATTTCCTCGGTAGACGCTATGTTTGGTCCTTCCAGCATGCCATCGCGCAGTATATCGGTGTAAATCACGGTTTCCACTCCCATTTCCTTCATCCTTTTGCCCAGCTCAACCGGCGTTATATCGCACTCCTCCACCCATCCTCTGGTGGCCACCCTGCCGTTTCTGGCATCTATTCCGACGGCTATGGAAGCTCCGTAACGGCTTACAGACTGCTCGATCAGCCCGGGGTTTTCGACTGCAGCCGTACCCAATATCACCCTGGCTACGCCAACCTCCTCCATAAGGTGGACTATCCTTTCCATGGAGCGTATGCCGCCCCCAACCTGTACCGGTATGCCGGCCCTTTTTACGATTTCCTTTATGATGCCTTCATTTTGAGAATACCCCCGGAAGGCCCCGTCCAGATCTACTACATGGAGGAAACTGGCGCCTTCGACCTTCCATTGCAGGGCCACTTCTAACGGATCATCGCTGTAAACCGTCTCGTGCTCCGTCCTGCCCTGTATGAGGCGAACGCATTTTCCTCCTCTTATGTCAATTGCAGGATAAATGGTCATATCCTAAAGTTACCCCCTGGTTTTCAAGTTTACGCAAAACTTTTCCATAATTCATCCGTGAGCTGATTAGTCGATAATTTGTATTTGCAATTTGTACGCGCTCCTTTAAAATTACCCTGCTCATAAACGCCCTCCATCGCATGCACGACGGTGTTCAATCCATTATCCCTTTGGTTGAAGGCACTTTGTTCCGGTCACTTTCCAAAGCTACCGCCTGCTTTAGTGCCCGTGCAAAGGCCTTAAAGACGGCTTCCAGCATGTGATGGGAGTTTTTCCCGTATATAACCCTTATATGCAGGGTGATCCCGCATTGGTTGGAGAAGGCTCTGAAAAACTCTTCGACAAGCTGGGTATCAAAATTTCCCACCATGGGTGCGAGGGGTGGCGTCTCGTAATGCAGAAAGGGCCGCCCGCTTATGTCCAGGCTTACCATGGCCAGGGATTCGTCCATGGGTACGAAGGCCGTGCCGTAACGGCATATGCCCCTTTTATCACCCAGTGCCTGTGCTAGGGCCCTGCTCAGGACTATGCCCACATCTTCCACCGTGTGATGGCCATCCACGTATAAATCACCGCTGCATTCTACGGTGAGGTCAAAGCCGCTGTGCCCCGCCAGGATGGTGAGCATGTGGTCAAAAAAACCTATACCGGTATCCACCCTGGCCAGTCCCTGCCCTCCAAGCTTTATCTCCACCTTTACGCTTGTCTCGTTGGAACGCCTTTCTGATCTACCCACCCTTTGATCCATGCTCTATCCCTCCAGCATGCGCTCTAGCGCATCTAAAAGTGTATCATTATCCTGCCTTGTACCTATTGTAATGCGCAGGCAATTTTTTAGCCTGGGGTCGTTGGAGAAATTGCGCACCAGTATATCTTCTCCCATCAGCTGTTTGTGTATCTTTTCGGCATCAGGAACCTTCACAAGTAAAAAATTGGCCTTTGATGGATAAACTTCTACCCCTTTTATGGCACGCAATTTGCCATACACCCGTTCCCTTTCGTTTACTATGGCCGCAATCCTGTTGCTGAAAATGTCTATGTTTTCAAGCACCAGCTGTGCAGCCCTCTGGGAGAAGCTGTTTAGGTTATAGGGCGGCTTTACCGTATATATTCCTTCCACCAGCCTTCGGTTTGCTATTAGGTATCCGACGCGAAGGCCGGCCAGCCCAAAAGCCTTGGAAAAGGTCTTGAGGACCACCGCATTGGGGTAATTTAATATATGGCTTGCAACCGATTCACCGTAAAACTCGCCATAAGCTTCGTCCACAACCACCACGCTGTTAAACGCCTCAATGAGATTGATAAGATCTTCCCTATCGATAACGTTGCCCGTGGGGTTATTGGGAGAACAAATGAACACCAGCTTGGGTTTATGGCGTTCTATGGCCTTATAAAACCCATCCATATCGTAGTCAAAGCCCTCACCCAGCGGTACCTGCACAGGTATACCACCAGCTATACGGGTGAATACCTCGTACATGGTAAACGACGGTGTGGGGCACAAAACCGCATCACCTTTCCCCACAAATGCGCTGATTACCGTCCTTATCAGCTCGTCCGATCCGGCACCCACCATAACCTCGTCGATCGACACGCCGCAGTACCGGGAAATGGCCTGCCTTAAGGCGGTGGCATCCGAATCGGGGTACCTGTTAAATCCATAGCCCTCCATCAGCTCTTTAGCCAGCTGTTGCCTGATGGCATCGGGCAGGTCAAACGGGCTTTCATTGGCATCCAGCTTTATCCTATATGGTATGTTATAAACCCTATATGGCTTTAAATCTTTAATATCATCGCGCAGAAATTCAGCCTTCATCTTTAAACCTCACTTTTATGGAATTAGCATGGGCGGTTAAGCCTTCCCTGCAGGCAAACTCCATGACATCACGGGATACCGCCTTTAAGGCTTTTTCAGGATAGAATATAATATTGGATCTCTTCACAAAATCGTATACTCCCAATGGCGAGAAGAAACGCGCTGTACCGCCAGTAGGCAGCACGTGGTTGGGCCCGGCCATATAATCCCCCACCGGTTCGGGGGTATAATGCCCCAGAAATATGGCTCCGGCATGTTTGACGGAACCCAAAATCTCAAAGGGGTTACGTACGGCCAGCTCCAGGTGTTCGGGTGCGATGGCATTTGCCAGCTCTATGGCCCGTTCCATGGAGTCCACCACAATCACCGCTCCAAAATCCTTCAAGGAAGCCAGTATGACATCCCTAGTTGTCAGTTCCTCAACCTGCTTTTGCAGTTCCTCGACCACATTGGTAGCTAACTCGATGCAGGTGGTTACGAGGACGGCCGAGGCCATGGGGTCGTGTTCGGCCTGTGACATGAGATCGGCTGCCACAAAAGCAGGTTTTGCTGAGGAATCGGCCACTACCATCACTTCGCTGGGGCCTGCTATCATGTCGATATCTACGTATCCGTATACCTCCTTCTTGGCCAGCGCAACGTAGATATTCCCGGGGCCCACTATCTTGTCCACTCTGGGTATGGTGGCGGTGCCAAAGGCCAGCGCAGCTATAGCCTGGGCCCCTCCTACCTTAAATATCCTTTTGCACCCGGCTTCACAGGCCGCAACCAGGGTATATGGGTTTACCTTTTTGTCACTGCCGGGCGGTGTGACCATGACGATATCGGGAACCCCCGCCACCATTGCAGGGATAACGTTCATAAGTACCGACGAGGGATAAGCGGCACGCCCTCCCGGCACATAGACTCCAACCCGTTCAAGGGGCGTAATGCGCTGTCCCACAATAATTCCATCATCATTCAATAAAGTCCAGGAATTTTCGATCTGCCTGCTGTGAAACTTCCGGATATTATCCCTGGCGCGTTTGATTACATCTATATAACCGCCATCTACCTTTGCATAGGCTTCGCGGATTTCTTCCGGGGATACCAGCATCTCCCGTGCATCGGAATATTGCACTCCGTCAAATCGGGCGGTGTATTCAAGCAGCGCTTCATCCCCCTGCTGCCGTACTGACGAAAGTATTTCCAGGACAGCATTCCTTTCCTTCTCAAAAGATGCCTGCCAGCGCCTATTGAGCTTTTCCATCACCCATGCGATATCCTTGCCCCTTCCATCAATAAACTTTACCATTTTCCCGTTCCTCCAGTATTCTCTGAATGTTATCGATAAGCGCCCTTATTTCCCTGTTCTTCATCTTCAGGCTGACGCGGTTGACCACCAGTCTGGCGCTTATGCCGCATATCTCTTCCAATATGACAAGCCCGTTCTCCTTTAGGGTTCTGCCGCTCTCCACTATATCTACTATTACATCCGACAATCCCGTCAGAGGGCCCAACTCTACCGATCCATTGAGCTTTATGATCTCCACGTTCTTGCCCTTATGGGAAAAATAGCTGCGGGCTATATTGGGGTATTTGGTAGCCACCCGGGTATGGGAGCGCGTGATCCAGGCATCTTGCTTTTCGGGAAAGCCGGCCACCACCAGCCTGCACCGGCCAAACTTCAAATCCAGCAATTCGTATAGGGAACGGCCCTCTTCCAGCAGTGTATCCTTGCCTACAATACCCATATCGGCTATGCCGTATTCCACATATGTTGGGACATCATTGGGTTTGACCAATATCATCCGGATCTGTCGGTCGGGAGAAAAAAAGATCAGCTTTCTCGACGGCTCTTTAAGCTGGCTGCAGTCAACGCCTGCAGCTTCCAGAAGATCCACGGCATCTTCCATCAGCCTGCCTTTAGCAAGCGCTATGGTTATCAATGGAATTTTCCCCTTTCTGTAAAGATAAACTACACAGGATGGGCTAATACCATCAAGATAGTTGCTAGATGTCTGTACGCCGTGTAAAGGCATATGTGTATGTACAAACCTTACTCCAGATCCACTTCGTATTCAACGATGCTTTCGCCTTCCTTGAATTCCACCACTTTAGTAATACGCCTTTTTCTGGCATAATCCAGAGGGCTTGTCAGCCCATCGGTAGGCAAAAACATCTCCACCCTCTTGTTTGTGCTCTTTAAATGCTGCATAAATTTATACGCTTCATTTCTGCGCCCATTTTTAATCACCACAAGCACATCCACCTTTGGCACTTCTACCAGCTTTCCCTGGCGCTCTAGAGCTATGAGCAGGCGCTTTATGCCCACCGCAAACCCCGTGGCCGGAAGATCGCGGCCGAATTCCGAGACGAGATTGTCGTATCGCCCGCCGCCGCATATTGGATAGCCCAGCTCTCCGGTAATACATCTGAATATGATACCGGTGTAAAAGTTAAAGCTTTGAACCATTCCCAGATCAAAGGTGACGTAGCGGTCGAAACCGTAGCCCTTTAAAATCTCGTACACCTGATATATGTTTTCCACAGCAGCCCTGCATTTGGCATTGTGCGAGATCTTCATTGCCTCCTGCAGGATCCTGCCGTCACCATAAAGCTGCGGCAGGCGGTATATGGTATCTTTAACGCGCTGTGAAATGGGCAATTTTTCAAGGGCTATTTCCAGGGCCAGCATATCTTTTCGGTCTATCAGGTTTTGAATCTCTATGATTTCTTCTTCGGAAATTCCCGCTTCTTCCATTAAGCCCCTGAAAAATTCCACCTGGCCAATATCGATCCGAAATTCTTGGAGTCCCAGCTCAAGGAAGAGCTGTATGGCCATGGCTATTACTTCGGCATCGGCCTCAGGGCCGTTCACGCCCAAAAGCTCCATTCCTGCCTGGGCTACTTCCCGCTGTTTACCTGCCCGAAAGTCACCGTATCTATACACGTTTCCCAGATAAAATAGCCGCAGGGGGAGAAAAGCACCGGCCATCTTGGTCCCTACCACCCTGGCAATGGCCATGGTTATGTCAGGGCGGAGTACCAAAATCCTGCCTTCCGGATCGATCAATTTAAACATGTGCTCCTGCTCGATAGAAGGCTTTACCCCTGCAAATACGTCAAAAAACTCAATTACCGGGGTCTCTATTTCATCATATCCGCTCAGATAAAAAAACCTTCTGATCTCATCCTCTATTCTGCGCTTGTTATAGCATTCATCAGGGAGGTAATCCTGGACGCCCTCAGGCAGGCTCAATTTCAGCTTACCAATCATCAAAACCCCCGCCCATTTTCTTGCTTTAACTAATTAAACAGATAAAGCGTTAAATTTGCATATATTATATTATAAACCCTGCTGCCGTGTCAAATGGAATCTACGTTATTGACTGAAAAAAATCAAGGTGAAAATTGCAATATTAAATGCAACACTTTTTTAAGGAAAAGTATGATATAGATATCCAAATTTTTACTGTTTAAAATGTAAAACCTTATGTTGTCAAGGGAAGGGT
>Ga0134097_1001930_pt1 | contig 13667 bp, 12 predicted proteins | sample 8_3taG_FD_94450 | JGI IMG/M metagenome (GOLD analysis project Ga0134097, IMG submission 94450) | Switchgrass degrading microbial communities from high solid loading bioreactors in New Hampshire, USA - 8_30_10_142_A2 metaG | ecosystem: Engineered > Bioreactor > Semi-continuous > Anaerobic >... | reverse complement strand
TGAAAGGAGCGTCGCATGGCGGGGATTCGGTATGGTGTAATCGGCGCCGGGCGGCAGGGCGTGGCGACGGCCTACGATATGCTGCGACACGGCGGCGGAGCCAGCGTGCTGCTGGCGGATTACGATGCGAGTGTGGCGCAACAGGCGGCGGCGCGCATCAACCGGCTGATCGGGCGCGAGGTGGCAACGTGGGCGCAGGTGGACGCGAGCGATGTGGATGCGCTGGTCGCGGTGCTCGATGGGCTGGATGTGTTCCTGTGCGGTACGCCGTTCGGGTTCATCCCGGCGGTCACCGAAGCGGCTCTGCGGGCGCGGGTCAGTATGGTCGACTACGGCGGGCATACGCCAACGGTGTTGCAGCAGCTTGAACGCGACGCGGACGCCAAAGCCGCCGGGGTCGCGATCGTGCCCGATTGCGAGATGGGACCCGGCATGAACAACACGCTGGGCGCCTACGCGGTCGAACTGCTCGAACAGGCAGGGCTGACACCGCGCGACGTCTATCTGTGGGATGGCGGCATTCCCCAGAATCCGACGCCGCCCTGGAACTACCAGTGCGCGTTCAACATTAACGGCCTGACTAACGAATATTATGGCGAGGTCGCGGTGCTGCGCGACGGCAAGCTCACGATGATCGGCGCCTTTGAAGAACTGGAGACGCTCGTTTTTGAGGGGGTGGGCGAGCTGGAAGCGTTCGTCACCACCGGCGGCACCAGCACCGCGCCCTACACGTACGAAGGCAAGCTGCGAACGTACCAGAACAAGACCTGCCGCTGGCCCGGGCACTTTGTCCAGTTCAAGTCGTTTCAGCAGCTTGGCCTGTTCGAGTTAGAGCCGATTGAAGTCAACGGTCAATCCATCGTTCCGCGCGACGTGTTCCACGCGCTGCTCGAACCGCAGATCACGGCGCCAGTGATCAAGGATGTGTGCGTGATGCGGGCGAAAGGGGTTGGCGAAGATGCTAACGGTCACGAGCGGGCGGTGATCATCGACCTGGTGGACTATTACGATGAGGCCACCGGGTTCACCGCTATGGAGCGGATCACGGGCTGGCACGCGGGCATCATGGCGGAATTCATCGCGCGTGGCATAGTCGAACCGGGCGTCTGGCCGATGGAGCGCGCGGTGCCAGCCGGTGTGTTCATGGAAAAGGTCCGGGAACGCGGCTTTAACGTCACCGTCCGGTGGGAATAGAACGTGCTCCGTGCCGTGGCAAGCTGGCGCGAAATCCGTGACGGGTGGCGAGATATTTGATTTCGCGATGGCAACCCCCTACAATCGACGATGCACAGACTGAGTAGACGCAATCCCGCCTTACTCAAGTCGTGAAGGGAGGCAACCCATGGCGAAAAGAGTGTATATGTTTGGGGCCCGCAATCTCGAACGGGCGCGGCAACATATTCAGCGACATCCCGGGAAAGACCTTGTCATGCTGCGCGCTCCGGATCGCCGGATAGCGGTGTGCAACCGGCGTTTCGCATCCGTGCTCAGGGAGCAGGGGTTCACACCCATTGAGGAAGCGTAACACGCGCAACGGCTGGGCATTGACCAGTATGAAACCGGACGCGAAGTCCGGTTTTTTGTTTGCGTTCGGCTGCGCATGTATTGCTTCTACCATTGCTGGCTGACTCAAGAAATCGAGCTGTTCATGCTGGCTACGCGCTCGACGTGCGGACTAGCTTAAGGGATTGCATAGTTCTCAGCGTAAAATGTTTGTATCAATGGCCCGGTAATTCCGTCTTTTCCGTCTAAGTTATTACTCACTATTGGGTTCTGCTTCAGATAGCAAAGCAGATGCCTTGAAGCCATCAACTAGGCTCAAACTCTTAAGTAGCAAATAGATCGTGGAGTATCTAGATTGATTTCTTTATATTGGTGAAAAATATCATTGTGATGACACCATATCCAGACTTTATTATTTGTGTCCACATCGGAATCTATAGTTCAATAAAGCACAAAGCTACAGGTACAAGTAATTTTTTACTAGATCGTAACATACTTTAAACATACATCATGGTATATTGCTTATACGATGTTGCGGGAGGGACTCTCTACAAGTCCAGTTCAACCAGACACACCATCGCATTCTGGATTTTGAAGGGGGGATATACAATGATCGACCAGGTGATCACGCCACCAGTCGTCGGCAATCCAGGTTCCTCCTATTTTTTCGTCAAGCGCCTTATCGATACCGTCCTGGCGACTTTACTCCTTATCTTCTTGTCGCCCTTGCTGCTTGTGATCGCCATACTGATCAAACTCGATTCGCCCGGCCAAGTCATCTTTGTGCAGTCAAGGGTCGGGGCCAAACGGCAGCTCGCCGGACGGCATCGTCGATGGGAAATCCAGACCTTTCGAATCTATAAGTTCCGTTCTATGTACTCCGATGCGGATCAGGCGCTCCACCAGGCGCATATCCGAGCCTACACCCTCGGGCAACTGGAGATCACCAACGCCTCGTCCCCCACATTCAAGCTCACGGATGATCCACGGGTTACGCGCGTAGGGCGGATCCTGCGTAAAACCAGCCTCGACGAACTGCCCCAGTTGGTAAACGTTTTGAAGGGCGAGATGAGCCTGGTCGGGCCACGGCCGATCCCGGTGTATGAATTTGAAGACTACCAGGAACGGCACAAGCAGCGCTTCGCCGCTCTACCGGGGATCACGGGGCTCTGGCAAGTGAAAGGGCGCTGCCTGGTGTCGTTCGAGGAACAAATCCAGATGGATATCGAGTACGTGCGTAACCAGTCGCTGTGGCTTGACCTCAAGATTCTGCTGCTCACCATTCCCGCTGTCTTATCGGGCCGCGGGGCTGGATAAGACCCACCAACTGCATCTTTAAGAGAAACGAGGTGCGTGGCATGTCAGACACGATCGGTATTGCTGTCCTCGGCGCTGGTTATTGGGGGATCAATTACGTCCGCCTGTTCAACGAATTACCGGGAGCGCGAGTCGTCTCAGTGTGCGATGCGCGAGTGGAACGTCTGCTGGAAGTGAAAAGACGGTTTCCAGATGTGAGCGTTACCACAGATCTGGCTGAGGCATTACACCACCCAGGGGTTGAGGCGGCGGTGGTGTGCACGAATGCCACAGCGCACTACGAAGTCGCTAAACAGTGCCTCGAAGCGGGTAAACACGTCCTGATCGAGAAGCCAATGGCGACCAACACGGCGCACGCCCAGGAATTGCTCGACCTGGCCCAATCCAGCGGGCTCGTGCTGATGGTCGGGCACATCTTCCTCTACAATGCAGGCGTTCAGACGATGAAATCCTATATCGATCGGGGCGATGTGGGGCAGGTGTATTACGTGTATGCTCGCCGCACGAACCTCGGCCCGATCCGCTCGGATGTGAATGCGCTGTGGGATCTGGCGCCACATGATGTCTCGATCCTGAATCTTCTCCTCAACCAGTTGCCTCAGTGGGTCAGCGCCGTTGGGACGCGCGCCTTGCGGAACGGCCGTGAAGATGTCGGGTTCATGGTTCTCGGCTATCCAGACGGCGTAATCGGCCATGTTCACGTAAGCTGGGCGGAACCTAACAAGGTTCGCGAAGTTGTCGTGGTGGGCAGCGACCGGCGAATTGTCTTTAACGATCTGGATCCCCTGGAGCGGGTGCGTATCTATGAAAAAGGTATCGCCCTCTCGACCGATGAGCCAGAGCCGTCCAACTACGGTGAATATCAATTCTCCATCCGTGATGGCGCGATCATCAGCCCCAAGATCGAGGTCAGCGAACCCCTGAAGAACCAGTGCAGCCACTTCCTCGACTGTGTCGCAAATGGTTGCGTTCCCCTCAGTGGGGGAGAGAACGGTGTGGAAGTAGTCCGGATTATGGAGGCGGCTACCCTCTCGATGTTGGGCAGAGGGCAGCCCGTTGAACTGAACTGGGATAAGCCACAACAGGGGGAAGCTACGCATGAGTATCAAACCGGAATTGCAAGTGCCCTTCGTTGATCTGGGGGCGCAGCGAGCCGCGATTGCGGACGAACTCGACCAAGCAATCCGAAGTGTGCTGGATCGGACTGACTTCATCCTGGGAAGGGATGTCGCTCTGTTCGAGGAAGCGTTCGCTGCCTATTGCGAGGTGAAGTACGCCGTCGGGGTGGACTCGGGCACATCCGCCCTGGAGATGGCATTGCGGGCGTACGGCATCGGTCCGGGCGACGAAGTCATCACGGCTGCCAACACCTTTATCGCGACCGTGCTCGCCATCGCGTACGTTGGCGCCCGGCCCGTTCTGGTCGATGTCGATCCTCGCACGTATACCCTGGATCCTTTGCGGCTGGCGTCTGCGATCACGCCTCAGACCAAAGCCATTATCCCCGTTCATCTTTACGGCCAGCCCGCCGACATGGACCCCATCATGGAGATTGCGCGGCAGCACGGGCTGATCGTTATCGAGGATGCCTGCCAGGCGCACGGCGCGCGCTACAAAGGGGCGCGGGTCGGGTCGTTCGGTCACGCTGCTGCATTCAGCTTCTATCCGGGGAAGAACCTCGGCGCATATGGCGATGGCGGGATGGTCGTTACCAACGACGAACGGACCGCCCAGACGCTTCAGATGCTTCGGAACTATGGGCAGAGCCAGAAATATCGTCACGAGCTGAAAGGCTTTAACCGCCGGCTGGACACGCTCCAGGCTGCTGTCTTGCGGGTCAAGCTTGCCTATCTTGACGACTGGAACGCCGCACGGCGCGCGCACGCCGCTCACTATTCTGAGCTTCTTGGCGCGGTCGTCGAAACGCCGCAAGTAGCGGAATACGCCGAATCGGTGTGGCATCTGTACGTTATCCACACTCCTCACCGTGAGGCGCTCCGAGCGCACCTGAGCAGTCGCGGAATTTCAGTAGGGATGCACTATCCCATCCCGATCCACCTCCAACCAGCATTTCAGGACCTCGGATATCGGAAGGGCGATTTTCCAGTGTCGGAGCGCAATGCGGCGGAAGGGTTGTCGCTGCCGATGTACGCAGAGCTCGCGCCGGAAACGATCGAATATGTCACGACGAGCATTGTCGACTTCATGGCAGCGCACGGGGCGGATCCTGTCTGAATCGCACTAGCTGATGGGGTGACTGGAAGTGGGACTCTCTAGTTACGTTCGTGTCTTATGGAAACACAAATGGACCATCGTAGCCACGACGTTGCTGACCGTGGCCATTGCAGCGTACGGGAGCTCGCTCCTTCCGACGAAATACGCTGCCACTGTCGTGCTGCGTGTGTTAACGCCTGCCGGTGGGGCGCTCGACCGGATCGAATACGACACCCGCTATGGCGACCGGCTGATGAGTACATATATGCAGATTGCCGTCAGCCGCCCGGTCATGGGCGAGTTAATGCAAAAACTGGAGCTTGATGAACCGCCGGAAATCGACGTCAAGGCGGTCGCCAACACCGAGTTGTTGGAAATTACGGCGACCAGCGGCGATCCCAAGCTGTCGCGGGATATTGCCAATACGCTGGGAGAGATCCTAGTCGCGCGCAACGTGGAACTGTACACCGGAAGCGGAAAGACTGCGGCTGAGATTCTGGGCGAGCATCTGGAGCAGATCGAGGCTGAATTGGACGATGCCCGGAGTGAATACAACAGCCTTCAGCAAGCAGAGACGGCAGACCCCGCTCACCTTGACGTGCTCGCCAGCTTGATCACGCTGAAACAATCGCAATACGCTTCAATGCTCGAGCAGTACGAGCAGATGCGCGTGGCTGATACCCTGCGCACCAACGCGATCTCGGTGATGGAACCAGCGATCGTGCCCGAGAAACCCGCCGGACCACCCAGGATAATCATCTTCGGTATAGCAGGTGTCTTGGGCCTGGTGGGCGGAACGAGCCTAGCCTTCGTGTTCGAATACACTGACACCAAACTCTACGACTCCGAGCAGGTCGAGGCGGTCACCGGGCTGCCTGTCGTCGGCGAGATTCCCAAGATGAAGCGACGGCGGCGTAAGGCTGTGCTGTTTGCGCAGCAGTCCTTTCACGAAGAAGCGTTCCGGCACCTGCAGGTCAACCTTTTCCGATCGACTCTTGATCCCAACCAGTTTAGCGGCATCAAAGGGATCGGGCCGGTTTATGCTGAAGCATTGTCACGGGGGCGCATCTATACCTACCAGCAATTGGCCGCAGCGAAACCGGAAGAGCTTGAGCTGCTGATCGGGGCTCCCGAAAGGCGCAAAGTCGACGTGACAAGCTGGATCGAACAGGCCAAGCAGCTTGCCGCCGAGAACGGCAAGTCCGCCGACGGCGTTTTTCGCTCACTGCTGATCACCAGCGCCACACCTGAAGAGGGTAAGTCCACTATCGTCGCCAATCTCGCGCTTGCTCTGGCAAAGTCTGGCCGCAGAGTACTCGCGGTCGACGGCGATATGCTGATCCCGTCCCTGCACCGTGTTTTTGCCCTTCCCAATACGGCTGGCTTCAGCAATGTCCTGACAGGAGAGACGCTGCTATCCGACGCTGTTCAGGATAGCCAGTTCCCAGGGCTTCACGTCCTAACCAGCGGGCCGCCCGTTAAAGACCGTACCGCATTGCTGGATTCACCTGCCGCGAAGCACACGATCAAGCAGGCGCTTGCCCAGTTTGATGTTGTCCTGATTGACAGCCCGGCGCTTCTGGCAGTTGCGGATGCCGCCGTGCTTGCCCCGTTGGTCGACGGGGTGGTGCTGGTCGTCAGACGCGCGCGGTCCAACAGGGAGACAGTGCAAGATGCCTGCAAGGTCTTGGCCGGGGTCAAAGTCAATCCAGCGGGTGTCATCGTGAACTACGCGGAGGTTCCGCACTCCCGGCACTATCGCTACTACCACCGTAGATTAGTCAGGAATGGGGCGCGCCCCAGCGCTCCCGAGCGGCAGGATCCGCCCTCATCGAAGGGAACTGCTGCGAAGGAACCCGCCGCAAAGAAACGGGTGGTGAAGGCGCCACAGACGGCGACAGAAACGGTGGTCCATAGTTCGCTTTTCCTGCACTATCCGGCAGCGAACTTGGGACTCGCCCTTCTGAACCGTTCGTCTGCCAAAACAAGTTAGTCAGACTGTGGCCCAGCCGGGGCAGTTGTCAGGGCCGAAAGCGTTTCGCTCGTACCAACCCTGCAAGGAACGACAAGTTACATCGATCAGGGCTGCTATTCGCGGTTCAAGGATGTTGCATTGTGACTCAGACGAGCCACTTTCGTCGACTGCTTGACACTTCTGGATGGCCTGGTCTGGGGCTTATCGCGCGCTGGATGGTCGTCCTGGTTGCAGGCACCCTGCTGGGAGCCTACGCCGTCGTGGCGACCATGCTGCCGCCTCAGTATGAGGTGCTCGTTACCCTCGCCCTGCTGACCTGCTTATTTATGATCATCGTGCGGAATGTGCGGCGCGTGCTGCTCGCCATCATTCTGCTTGATATTCCGCTACAACTCGACATCAACTACATGTATCGAGAGGAGCCGGCGAGCTTAGGCGCGCTTGGCGGCCTGGACATCTCGGTCACCACGATAGCTCTGGTAGGGCTGTACGCGCTCTGGCTGGGCGAATTCCTGGCTGAGAAGAAGCCTCTGCGGTGGAGCTGGTTTCGTATGGCGCTACCGCTCGTCTTGTACATCGCGCTGGCCGGGCTGTCGATGCTCGTCGCGCCGGATGGCACCCTCGCCTTCTTCGAGATGTTCTTACTGCTCCAGACGTTTCTGCTTTTTCTTTACGTGGTCAACACCACGAAAACGCGCGAGGATGTGCTGTTCGTCGTCACAATGCTGCTGACGGGGCTCGTTCTCGAAAGCCTGATCATCATCGGGCTGCGGTTCCTTGGACATAGCGTGAGGGTCGCGGGCATTCTGGCGCGGGTTGACCCTGGCCCTCGCGTTGGTGGAACAGTCGGATCGCCCAACAACGCAGCCGCCTTCCTCGTGATGCCGCTGGTCTGCGCGCTGGGCGTCTTGCTGACGCAAACCGGGCGCTTTACCAAGATGCTGGCCGCCATTGCTCTGGGCACGGGCGTCGTCGCGCTGGTCTTCACGCTCTCCAGAGGCGGGTGGCTCTCGTTCGCCCTTGCGACGGGTATGCTGTGCTTCGCAGCCTGGTATCGCGGATGGCTGTCGCGCAAGGCGATCATCGGGATTGTGGTGGTTCTTGTGCTTCTGGTGCTGGTTCTTTTGCCCATAATTCTGGGACGGTTGACCGTCGATGACCGGGGATCCGCGGCCTCGCGCATCCCTCTGATGAAACTTGCAATGCGCGCCATCTGGGATCACCCGATTCTGGGGATTGGCGTCAACAACATGCCGGTTGTCATTTTCCAGTATGTCACGCCTGAACTGGGCGACGTATGGGTTTACTCGGCGCACAACAAATACCTGCTCGTCTGGGCAGAGACGGGACCCGGCTCTCTAATCGCATTTCTGTGGTTCCTAGCGGCGACGATCCGGCGGGGATGGCAGTGCTGGCGGCTCAACGATCGCTTGCTGTCGCCGCTGGCCTTCAGCCTCGCGGTCGCCATCATAGGAAACATGGTTCACATGTTCTTCGACGTCTTTCGCAGCCGACCTGATGTAGAGCTGTTGTGGGTCAGCGCAGCGCTGATTATCGCCATATATCGTATCGGGCAACCGGGCATCGTGAGCGGTGAGCATGCGACACAACACTGAGTTTCGCGTCATTCGGAACGCTTTCGCGCTCTTCTGGGGAAGAGCGGCTGTCATGGCGTTCTCGTTCTTCTTCATTATCTATGCGGCGCGCCTGCTGAAAGTGGACGATTTTGGAAAGTACGCGCTTGTCCGGGGCTACTTCGAGCTGTTCTTGAGCTTGTGCTCGGCTGGCCTTAGCAACATCATCACGCGCGAGATCGCCAAGCAGCGATCGATGGCCAGCCAGTATTTAAGCTCGACGGTGGTGCTGGTGATCGTGCTGGCGCTCATCGCTGCCTGCATCATGCTCGGCGTGGTCTACATCTTTCCCTACGCCAGCGTCACCCGCAGCGCCGCTTTGCTGGCCTGTATCGCGCTGCTCCCGGCTGCAATTTCAGTCGTGTATCAGGCAGGGTTCCTGGCGTTCGAGCGCGCCGAGCTGATCTCGTATGGCGTGGTCGTCGAGAACCTGCTGCGCACGAATCTCAGCATTCTGGCGCTGTATATGGGCTATGGCCTGCACTCACTGTTTGTGGTGTTGATTCTGGCGCGCGTGGTCATGCTGGGTGTTTATGCGTGGCTCTGGAACCGGCGCATTGCGGCCTTCAAGTGGTCATTTGACTGGACGTTCCTGAAGCAGCTTATCCGCGACTGGAAAGTTTTCACCGTGGAGAGCTGGCTCTCGGACGCGTTCGCCAATTTCGACATCATCGCGCTGTCGGCCTTTCGCGGGGAGTACGCGGTCGGCCTGTATAGCGCGGCGCACCGAATTGTCGGCCTGGGATCGATCGTCGCTACCAGCTACGCGTCCGCATCGTTCCCCTACATGTCGCAGTTATTCGAGCGGTCCAAGGAGAAATTCCGCCGGATTAGCGAAAGCTCGATCAAGTACATGATGGCGCTGGTGCTGCCTACCGTCATCGTCCTGAGCATTCTGAGCGACCGGATCATTCTCCTGCTCTACGGGAGCGAGTACGAGGCGTCGATTGGCATTTTCCGCGTCCTGATCTGGATTCTGCTGTTGAAGTTCCTGAACCCGTACCTGAGCTTTCTCCTGTTTGCGCAGGGCAAGCAGAACAAGTCGCTCCAGGTGATTTCCGTCAGCCTGACGTTCTACGTGCTGATCACGCCGCTGATCGTGTCCCGCTTGGGCGACGTTGGGATGGCGTGGGCGCTGCTGCTGTCTACGTTCGTGGCGTTCTGCCTGTACATCTATTTCGCGGTGGATCACGAAGTTCTGAAGAACACGCTGGCGGCGTTCGGGCGTATCGCGCTGGCCGCCGTGGGGGTGGGCGCGCTGGTGATGGCCGTGAAAGGGCTCCCCCTGGCGGTGATCCCGGCCGTGGCGATGACGGCCTACATCCCGCTTTTCCTGCTCTTTCGGGTGGTGTCGCCCGATGAACTCAGGCAACTGCGGCGCTTAGTGTCGCGACAACCTCAGGACGGAGATGGGCCACTGGTCGCTGACGCCCGACCGGCTTCGGGTGAGGTGGAACGATGAGCAGTTTGCAGCGGCGCGCGCAGATCGAGGAGACCGGTTAGCCGTGATCCCGATCCTTCTCTACCACCAGATCGCCAGCCTTCCCCACCACCGGGATCCGAAGCAGCTTGCCGTGTCGCAGGCGCTGTTTGAGCGGCAGATGGCCTATCTCCACCGGAACGGCTACCGGTGCATGCGGCTCGACGAGGTCGTCCGGTCGATCAAAGCGGGCCTGCCGCAGCCGAAAAAAGCGTTCGTGCTCACCTTCGACGATGGCTTCAGGGATCTGTATTCAACCGTGCGGCCGATCCTGAGCCGTTTCGGCTTCACCGCGACCGTTTTCTTCGTCGCGGGCTGCGCCGGTCGAGAGAGCAACTGGGAAGGGCAAAGCGGCTCCCTGGCGGCTCCCCTTCTCTCGTGGTCAGAGGCGCGCGAGCTGAGCCGGGCCGGGTTCACCTTCGGCAGCCATACGCTCACGCACCCCTTTCTGACGCGCCTTGAGCAGGCCGAGGCCGCGCGCGAAATCCGCGAGTCCAGGCTGATGCTACAAGATCGACTTGAGGTCGAGGTCGAGCTGTTTTCTTATCCGTACTCTGCTCAAACCCCGGCGCTTCAGCAGATGGTGGCCGATAGCGGTTACCTCGCCGCCTGTGGGGGCGACCGGGGACGGTGGAACCACTTCAATCTGTGGCGCGCGCAGTGCACGGGCCGGGAGAGTTGGCTCTCGTTCGCCTTTAAGGCGAGCGGGCAATACTACCGGCTGCTGGAACTGAAGCAACATGTGCGAAACCGGCGATTGCTTGGCCGTGCAGAACGGCCACTTGACGCCGCATAGACGCACGACATCGAAGTCCGGATCGAAAGGCGACCGGCATGGGCTTGAAGGAGGTAGGGGGTGCCTGAATTAGCCGTAGTGCTCATCACGAAAAACCAGGCGTGGAATGTGCCTCGGCTGATCGAATCGGTCTTGAGACACACCTCAAGCGCCGCGTCAAGGGAGATCGTGCTGGTTGACTCCGCTTCTTCAGACGCCACGGTGGAGCTAGCGTGCAACTATCCGATCCGCGTGCTCCAGTTGAGCCCCGATCAGCGATTGACGGCTGCTGCCGGTCGCTACACCGGCTACAAACACACGTCGGGAGATATCGTGCTCTTTCTGGACGGCGACAATGAGCTATGCCCAGGGTGGTTGGACGCCGCCATGGAGGTGCTCCGATGCAACGATGATATCGCTGCCGTCGCGGGCCAGATCGTCGATCTCCCCAGGTCGGCCCAACATCACGACCCGCCCCCTGACAACGGAGCCTCAGGGGACATCCAGATCACCGACGTGCGGCATGGCGGCGGGGCGGTCGCTTACAAACGGTCGGTGCTGGAACAGGTAGGAACGTTCAACCCCTACATCTATTCGGACGAAGAACCAGAGCTTTGTATTCGCATCCGCCACGCCGGGTATCGCGTCGTCAAGATCAACCGATGCTCGGTCTATCACTACACCGACCCTTCCGAGAAGCTTTCGACGCTGATCGGGCGGTGGAAGCGCAACCTTTACGTGGGCTCCGGCCAGAATATCCGTTTCCACGCCCGGACCGGCCTGTTGTGGCCCTATGTCAAAGAGCGCGGGCACGGGCTCGTTCCCGGCGTTGGCCTCATCGCAGGGCTGGCTGCTCTGATGTGTAGTCTGCTCTTTCGCCAGCCTATCTGGTTCATTCTCTGGGTTGCGGCCGTCTTTGCGGCCATCGTCGCCTACGCCATACGCAACCGCAGCATTTACCGGACGGTCCATAGCCTGCTCAAGCGCATGTTAATTCTGCACGGGACGATCAAGGGGTTCCTGCTCGAACCGATGGAGCCCGACAGCTATCCCGCAAAAGTCGTGGTCATCAAGTAGTCGACCCGATACTGGGAACGGAGTTGACTGGCATCGCCACTGCCCTGCCAGGAGTGTTTTGATGGCTCAGGTTACTGCGACCCGCCCAACTGTGAGAGAACTGGCGCGCGATCGCCAAACTGAGGTAACGCTGCGGCGATTTCCTTATCCGTATCGGGCTGCGCTGGCAATCTGCAGCGACATCGACGAAACCAAAACGGCTGAGGAACTTCTCGAAATACACCGCTTTTTGAACACGACGCAGCCGACTTCGATGGGAGAAGGCGTCGGGCTGGAGATCGGGAATAGCGTCTATTTTTACGATGGCAAGCGCGAGGTGTCGTACTTCACTCAGGGCGAGGAAACCCGGTCTTTGCTTGTCGATCTGATCCAGGCTGGATACATCGACTGCCTGCATTCGTACGGCGATGTGGCGTTCACCCGGGACCAGATCGAGCGCGCGCTGGATGTGCTGCACCGCCTCGACTGCAAGCTCGACGTCTGGACCAATCACTACGGTTCTCGCACTAATGTAAGCGACAAGTTTGAGTATTTCTTTGGCGAGAGTTGCGGGGATGTTCCCGGCGCAGAAGTCTACCATACCGACATTACATTGGACTATGGCATCCGCTTTGCGTGGGTAGGGGCGTCTACGCGCCTCGTCGGACAGTCGCCCGCCAATCCGGTGCCTCTGCACACGAGAGTCTTCGACCCGCAATATCCCCGCCAATCGTGTATCAACCTCGCTAAAGAGATGCGCAAGAAGTTTCTCGGCCGGTTGGGCGATGAGCGTTTTGTGTTGCTCAGCCGAAACCAGCTTATCCAGCCGCTGCCCCTCAGAGACGGGCGGACGGTCTACGAGTTCATCCGGTACTGCAACCATCCCGTGAGCGTTTCCCGGGGAGCTACCTCGCGCGGGCTGGCATACGCGATCTCGGCGCGCGCCCTGGCGCATCTGAAAGCGAGCCAGGGATACATGATCGTGTACACCCATCTGGGAAAGAACAAGGACTGCAACCAGGTGATTGCTCCCGAATCCCAGGATGCGCTGCGAAACCTGGCGCGCGAGCAGGATGCAGGAAACATCTATGTGACGACGACGTCGAAGCTCCTCAATTACCATCACGCGTGTGAGCACCTGGAATGGTCCTACCAGCAGGTGCAGGGGCAGACCAGGATTTTCATCGAAGCGCTCAACGATCCGGTAATCGATGGCTGGCCGGTGACACCCCGGCAGCTCCAGGGGCTGACGTTCTACGTTCCTGATCGGAACGCGGCCGCAATCTACTTGCAGGGGGTTGAACTGACGACGCTTCAGCGCAACCCCGCCGATCACACAGGTACGGAGAGCGTATCCATTCCGCTCAGCCGCCTGAGCTTCCCGTATTAGCGGCGGGGGCTGGGCTGGCTCAAGGCCACACGACACCAGGAAGGAGCGATGATGATACCGGCTGACACACTGTTCGAGGCGGCGAAACGCCTGCACGGATACCTGCTCAAGTTCGCATGGGATGGTCAGGCCTTGGCGGGACCCGACTCCGGCGTCCGTTTCAACGCTCGCGTAGGACGGTTCGTCAAGAGCTACCTGAGAGCCATTCCCTGGCCCGACCGCCGCATCTATATGCAAGCGCAGGGATACTGGATACTGGATTCTTGACAACTGGCATCTGTTCGAGCTAACCGGCGACGAGCGCTATCGGGATATCGCCCTTG
>Ga0134097_1001919_pt1 | contig 13759 bp, 12 predicted proteins | sample 8_3taG_FD_94450 | JGI IMG/M metagenome (GOLD analysis project Ga0134097, IMG submission 94450) | Switchgrass degrading microbial communities from high solid loading bioreactors in New Hampshire, USA - 8_30_10_142_A2 metaG | ecosystem: Engineered > Bioreactor > Semi-continuous > Anaerobic >... | reverse complement strand
TGACCTGATAACTTCATCGAAACATATCCGGCTTGTTTAATTTTTTCTTTTATGGCACCTAATAGAATTTCCCTCATAATACCACCTCATACAACTTTTCAATATTTCCATTATATCTGACTTCTATTGCTTTAGTATTTTTTGCTGTGATACTTGCGATCAAATTTTGATGTGCCTTTGATATATTAAAACAAGAATGAAATAAAGCATTCACTAATTCATAGGCACTCATAGTATTAGTTTGAAAATTACAGTTTTCATCATATTTTATAAAGCAGTACGTCAGTCGATATTTATTAAAAGACAGATAATCTGTTTCTTTTATTTCAGGGCAAACGTATGTAACCTTATTTATATTCCATGCATCATCTATAAAAGTGCAATTTTTAATTGATACAGCATCCTCTCTCAACTGAATTGGTTTATTGCTTAAAGGGAGGATATATCTTTTAATTGGCTCTATAGCAATAATTTCATCTGAAACATATCTTACGGCGTTATTAGAAAGAAGATTATATAATGCTGTTGACTTTCCACTTCTACTATGTCCCAATAGCAGAACAATATTATCATTGACACAAAAACATGAGCCATGTAGAAATATAAATTGATGTAACACTTCTGAGTAAATAGTCGGGAGTAGTTGAAATAACCGGGATATCCAATTGTTGCGTTGGTATTTGAGAGAGACATTTTTATATCTCACACAGATAAGATCCGATGAGATAAGATCACACTCAATTAAAAGATCTATTTTTTTTGAAGACTGTAGTTCAACAAAAAAACTTGATAATCCTAATTCACTACTTGCCTTCAAAACAACGCCACCACTTAAATCATAAAGCATACATTATCCTCCCTCCCAGTCTCCATCTCAAACTTAGGTATATATAAAACATCTTAAATAATCATGTTATAAGTCCATTCATGTACTTGGTTTCTTTGTGAATGCACAGTGATTAGGAAATTACAACAGCAAAGTGTCTTCAACTTTTCTACAGAATGAAAACATGCTAGATTCTATCCTAAACGTTGTTTCATTTTGTTTTGATTATTTAAAAACAAAATACTGTCTTTTTTATGTCTAAAATGTATAATTACAATTGTTAACTCAAATGTATGAGGTTAAAATTATTTAGTATAGTTATTTTTCCATGATTTAAATTAAATGGCGTATATTTTATTAATATCGATATTACTAACTTATATAAAATTTGTATTTAGCACGAAGTATGTAAATCTTATTAATAGACATATCCTCTCCCTATCATGCTAATCAGCACTATAGAATAAAGCTTAGTATTACACCATCATATATTAACGCAACCCACCGACGATTAATATATTTCAGGATCTGCATTATTTTTTAATTACTTAACTTGTTATTTCATTTCTCAATATAAATCATAACATTTTTGGAAAATATATTGCGATTCATATTATAATTTACATTCATCTCAATGTCAATAGTTGGTAATTATTTCTTATTATATAAATACCCACATATTTTTACATAAACATTCATAACCATATTTATAGTTAATTGTTTGTTGTTACCTATTAATTTAACATACTCCCTTAAAAGCTTTACCAGAGTGCAAGACAAATGATAAAGATATAGAATGGATAGCATATTTATTAAGCTCGAGACAGCTTATATACCTAACAGAAAACACTTAACTTAAGAAAAATCAGCAGATGTAGAAAAGGCTTAATTAGAGGAGCAAGTGCAAGTAATTAATTATCATCAAAAGATGCTCGAAGAACAAATATTAAAATAAGTAGTATTAAAAGTAATATGAACGAAAAATTCCCATAGACTGATTGAGCAAATAATAACAGAAAATTTCTACTGTATTTCTCTCGTTCGTTTGATAAATATAACAAGAAAGTTTAATTGAAAACATAGCAACTATACTTATAGCAGTATAATATATTGCTGGTTTTACATAGCTGTAATTATATCTTTTTGATATGTCAGTATCTATTAAGAATAATAATCCATATAAAGAAAATATAATCTTAACAGAAAAGATTAAAATAAATGTAAAGAGCAGTTGTTTAAGATAGAAATGATGTTATCAATTATCCCTAATTTTATAAGCAAACTGGATACACATCCAAAAAAGTTGTATGATAATATTACATTAGTCAAATATATGGATATAATAAAAATGCTGCATATAAGAATATGCATATAAAAATATTCAATCTTGAAATTTAAAGATATTTAAATCAGAGTTAAAAATAATATACCAAGAATAACTATTGTAGAAACGTCGTATACATTCTTTACTGAGATTATATAACTTATAATTAGATGTGAGCTTGGTATAAATAAGTGCTAATATTCCAGTAATAATTTAAATAGTACAGTAAATATTAAAAATAGAAAAACTTAATTTTTGTCTTCATAATTATGCTCCTGCATTTAATTTTATTATACACTTTGAAGTAAAAAGGCAAACAGTATTGCATTTTGTTGTTATTATGTCACAGCAAAGTGATTGTGAAAAATACAAAGATTTATAGGTAGTGAATCTTAAAGAATTGAAAAATATCACTCCCAGTTATAAATAAAGTAATAAATCAGATAACTTCTTTATATTTAAATATTTAGCGCTTTCTTTAGAATTAGGCCTTGAGTTGATTAATATAGGCTGTATACCTATGGAAGCTGCACTGTCTAGATTTATCTCATTGTCATCAATAAAAACCGTTTCTTCAGCCGGTAAATTCATAGCATCAAGTGCATATTCAAAAATTTTGACGCTTGGTTTTGATGCACCAACTTCATAGATAAGTGTCATGTTGTCGAAATAGTCATAAATACCGGCATTTCTTAACACTCTTTTTATTGAAGGGTCCGTATCTGAAATTACTCCAATTCGATATTTAGATTTTAAATATTCAAGAGTCTCTTTCACATTATCATAAAATATGTAATTCGAATCGTTATACACTCTGTCATAGGCAATAATATCAGCTTGTTCTTTTGAAATATTAATTTAAGCAGCATTTCTGCAACAGTTCTATAAAACTTTACACGTAGTTCAAGTTCTTCATCTTCTGTCAGGTAGGTTTTATTTTGAAAATATTCACCAGCTTTTGATACAGCTTCATTCAGTTTAGCCTGTGGTATTGAACGCAAGATTTTCGGGTTTATGTATTCTAAAGCTTTGGCGGTTATAAACCAGTTACCTGTGGCAGGTCGTAAAATTGTCCATCCAAGGTCAAAAAATATACCCCTTATCGGTTTTCTAACATTCAAGTTTGCTCCCCTCAATGCTACAAAAAACCATGTAAATCATTAATAAGTATTATATACCATATACTTACAGCAAACAATAAACTTTATTAATACTGAGTGAAGTTGATACTAATGATGTGAAATATAGGGTTCGTAGTTGACCGGCAAAGAAGCTGAACAGTAGTTACTCAATAAAGGTATATGAATCAATGCAACAATAGTAAAGACATGTAATCAGTTGTTCATTTACAAGATAATAGAGGTTTATGTGTACCATTATTTGACTATATGAAAAGATCCTAATATAAAGTTTGGTAATAGTTTGCAATTAGAACTTACTATTGTTTATATAAGCGCTAACAAATGAGAATTTATAAATGTATTTTAAACATAAATTTACTTTCGGTTTATATTTAACAAGAAACCATAAACTTTGAATTTTTTACAAGGGGCAGTTTTTATGTATTTTTCAATGGATGAAATAGGACTTGAAGATACAGAAAAAATCAAGTTAATTCAAGATGAATCGATAAAATGGGAATTAATTTGTGAAATTGCAAAAGAATATGGTTTTGATGGCATTCATTTTACACCTGCTTTGTATAAGGAATTCGGTCTTGATTTAAATAATATCCCTGAATACTTTAAAGATTTAAATTGACTTTTCATATAATATAATCTTAATGCTGAAAGTTGTATTGCTTAGCTTCTTTATTTCATAATTGTCATTTTTGTAACGAATATATAGTATTACTTAAGAATAGTTGCATGTTGTAAAATAATAATTATCTGCTCCATCTCAACTGTTAGGTTAGTTTATCTATCTTCAGCGGTTATTGTTTCTTATATAATATCCCTATAGAATATAAACAGAAGCAGCGCTGTTTACTATTTTTACGGGGGATATTATTATGAACAATTTAACTATTGGAAGGAATATAAAAAAGTTGCGTGACGAGAGAAATATAACGCAACAACAACTAGCCGATGCGCTGGGTGTAACCTATCAGGCAGTAAGCAAATGGGAGTGTGGCACTACACTGCCTGATATTGCGATACTGCCGGTAATAGCAAATTATTTTGATATAACAATAGATGAACTTTTTAAACCCAATATGATGGCTTACCGGAATAAAGCAGAGCGTCTTATGGCAATATATGAGAGTGATATTGAAAATTCAGATGCTTTTGAATCTGCTGACAGAGAATATAGGAAGCTGATTGCAGATAATAACTTTACTGTTTATGATATGGGCAATTATGCTTATCTTAATGATTGCCGCGCCCGTTATTATATAAAAATTGCTGAGAAATACTACCGTCAAGCAATCAAAGAGGGCTCAAAGGTAAAAGATGAAGAATACTATAGAAATGAAAGGCAGTATACACTGTTTCTTTCCCGATTAGGTCGAATCCAGGAAAATATAAAACACCATTTAGCTTTGCTTGAACAAGAGCCAGACAATCCCATGAATTATTCATCTCTAGTCTGTGCATATAAATGTGCAGGGGATTTTGATAATGCTATCAGAGTTGCTGAAAAGGGACTTAAGCTCTTCCCCAATGACGCAATCCTACTTAATTATGCCGGTGATACTTATAAAAGGCTTGGCAAATATGATGAAGCTATAGAGTGTTGGGATAAAGCTTTTGAGATTAATCCAGAAATGATTGATACCCGTTATTCAATGGTAGATTATCTGATAGAACAGGGACAAATTGAAAAAGCAAAAATTGTACTAAATCAAATTATAGAATGGAACGCCCAAAGAGGTTATGAAGTCGAAAACAAATGGGCAATAGATAAATTAAATAAACTTGAGAAGAACTCTTACCAATAAAAATAACATAAGTTTTTCAAATAAAAATACGCAACTCATACTTTTACAATAAATTCATAAGTTATTCTAAAATAAAAGCGAGCCTGTGAAGAAAAGTCTGTAAAAATATAATTCAACAGCTTTCTATGATAAAATAAAAATCATAGGAGGCTGTTTTTTTATGGCAAGAAGAAAAAGAGAATTAATGAGCGAAGGAAAGAAGAATATCATTGCAGCATTGCTTCAGGAGTATGATATCCAGTCTGCAGAGGATATCCAGGATGCATTGAAAGACCTGCTGGGAGCAACTATCCAGGAGATGCTTGAAGCAGAGATGGACGAGCATTTGGGATATGAACCTTATGAAAGAACAGATAGTACAAATGCACGTAATGGAAAGAAACAAAAGACAATAAGAAGCAAGTATGGTGAGACTGTAATAAATGTTCCTCAGGACCGTGAAAGTTCATTTGAACCTAAGATCGTAAAGAAGCGTCAGAAGGATATTTCAGGCATTGATGATAAGATAATATCCATGTATGCTAAGGGCATGACTACACGCCAGATTTCAGAACAGATAGAAGATATCTACGGCTTTGAAGTCAGCGAGGGCATGGTCTCAGACATTACTGACAGGCTGCTTCCGCAGATAGATGAGTGGCAGAACAGGCCCCTTTCGCCAGTATACCCAATAGTCTTCATTGACGCAGTCCACTTTTCAGTAAAGGAAAACAACGTAATCAGGAAGCTGGCAGCCTATGTAATCCTTGGCATAAATGAAGAAGGCATGAAAGAGGTACTATCAATACAGATAGGAGAAAATGAAAGCAGCAAGTACTGGCTCAGCATATTAAATGAGCTTAAAAACCGAGGGGTAAAAGATATACTGATTATCTGTGCAGATGGACTTACAGGCATCAAGGAATCAATAGCGGTAGCTTTTCCAAATACAGAATATCAGCGTTGTATAGTACATCAGGTGCGTAATACACTTAAATATGTATCAGAGAAGGACAAGAAGGCTTTCGCAGCAGATTTAAAGACAATATACCATGCTTCGAATGAAGATCTTGGGCGTGAGCACATGGAAGCTGTAAAAGAGAAATGGGATGATAAATATCCTAATGCCATGAAAGGCTGGGTAAAGAACTGGGATGCAATAGTCCCCATATTCAAGTTTTCAGCAGAAGTACGTAAAGTTATATATACAACTAATGCCATAGAAAGCCTGAACAGCACATATAGACGCTTGAACAGTCAGAGAAGCGTATTTCCAAGTGATACAGCCCTTCTAAAATCACTGTATCTTGCTACGTTTGAGGCTACAAAGAAATGGACACTTCCCTTAAGAAACTGGGGTAAGGTTTATGGTGAGTTATCGATCATGTATGAGGGCAGGCTAGAATAGGATAAGCTGCTTCATAAGAAAATCACCCTTTTCATAGGGTTTTATTGACATGCCCTAAAAATTTAATTATATTGTAAACAAGGTGGAACTTCCACAATTGAAAAAGTTCCACCTCTAAATATTATCATAGAAAGCTATTTACAGAAAAAGTTTCACACTCTCGTGCTTATATCAAAACCATATCTATTTTTTATCTCTTTTGCTGCTACATCATAAAATGCATATTTCATATAGTTATGTTGTAAACTTAAAAATTCCTCCCTATTATTTGAAGCTAACTGTTTCCATGTATAATCAATATTAACGCCATATGTATAACCATCTTTATTTTAGCATTGATTAGTTGTTGATAATAACTAGGATTTGTACTACTTAACCAAATTAAAAATTCATCCACAGAATCCATGTTTGTAGATAATTTATAAGCTCCATATGACTTACCTCCAGCATCACCTTTATAATTACTAATAGCGCCCGGATCGCCATTTGATTCATATTTAGATGATAAAATTCCTAATTGTGAATTATCAGCAACCACTGCCTTAGAATAATTACGTCCAACTATCTCCCAGCCAGGGAATTGTACAGCATCCAAGTATAATCTTGCTCCTTTTATTGGTTTAATCTAGCCTGTCATTATTTTTTTTACAGTATAATAAAAGTAGGGATTTAATAAACATCCCCACTAAAAATCAGGTATAAATATTTAAGCATAATAGGTGTAATACCAATCACATTATATATTTTAATAAAATTTCATAGATATAATATAACGATCTATGTATACCATAAAGCTCTATAATACCAGCCCGGTGAAAACTCATCAGTTAACCATTCATTTTTATCTTCGCGATATAATTGATTCTACATGCAAACCCTTGCTTCCTATATAAATTTCTAGAATTTTATTATCAGAAGAATTTATATACAAGCTAATTCTATTGCATTCTAGTGCTGCGTGGATTCTATTTAGTAATTCAGAAAATTCATCATTTATTTTTTCTTCCTTATTATCAACAAAGAATTGGACATTTCCATCCGTAAATTTTACATTGATATTATCTTCTCTGGAATATATTTTTTGTACCAAATCATCAAAAATATTTTTATTATCTAGAAAAGCTTGAATTATATTTTCTTTATTTTCACGTTGTTCCCTAATATGTTTTTCCTGTTGTTTATGTGCAAGATAATCTTCTTTCCATTCTAAATAAGCTGATATTATTAGTAAACATGTTAAAATAATTAAAATTATTATTACTATATTTTTAAATGTTTTTATCATTAATAAGATAATCACTCCAACCTTCAACTAAATTATCTACTAACCATCCTTCATCTTCATATTCAATGATTTCACCGTTCTTAGCATCAATCAGGACATACAAGCTTCTATCTGGACTTGGCAAATAATCCCTACTGTCACATACCTCGAAACCCCACGTATCCTCTCCTACATAAATCGTAACATAAGGAGTTTCTGTTCTGTAAATAACATCTTTACCAAATTCATTTTCAACTATATCAAATACTTCTTTAATATCAATATTACTTTAATTATAGTTTTTTGGTTTAGAGTGCCCTATATCAGGTGCTAAACCAAAGGTTGTAAATTTAATAATTGCTTGCCTGTTCATATCAATTTCAACAATACACTCCGTTCCTTTATCCCATAAAAGGCCAAGACCATCTACAGCAAAGAAACATTTTATATAACCTTTCTATTTTCTATCTGTTCTTTATTCGAAAAAAATACTCTAACGCTATAGGGCTTCACATCTTTTCGCCACTTTTTTGCTCTTTCATATGCGCACTCAATACCATCCTTTATGGTTTCAACATTTTTAGTCAATGCTACAACGCTTTTATCAACACTATATTCAGACGCCGTTCCTTCCATGTAAGTCATAATTAAGATAGCTGATAGTGTTAAGACTACTAATAGTGTCGGAATTACCACGAATATTAATTTTTTTCTAATTTACTCATTTGCAACTATATCATCCCTTTAACAGTTTGTTATCATCCAGTTTTAAATATTGATTTTAAATAATCAATGTTTCCGAACTTGGAAACTTTGGGCTGCAGTTAGAATTAAAACTCTGGTAAATTTATATAAAAAGATGCATAGCCAGGATATAAACCTTTGAATAGCTTAATCAATTCACATTAAGAAAAAACAAATTACACAGTAAAATGGCACAATATTATTTTTGATAGCATTGTAGCATATCGGGTAAAATTACGCTTTACTTCTAGCGAAAATCATACTTGTTGAAAAATATCTCATTTAAAAACAGCTTTTCTCCAATTTTAATCCTTCTATAGCAGAAAAGATTTCTAAGTATTGAATAAAAACACTACTAATATGTTAAAGATTAAAGCCAGCACAAGAAGCATAAAATTAGTTTACATATCAATCTAATTATACCGATTTATGTATTATTAGTTCAATCCTTATTTACCTAAAATAGTTAATAAATTATGAACATATATCTTGTCAATATGATAAACTACTATTAAACTATAAATATAAAACTTTTGAAAATAAATTTAAACACGTTGAAGCCAGCTTCTGAGTAAAATATATAAATAAGTTCTGCAATTACAGTTTGCAGAAAACAAAAATTAATATTTTAGTTAATATTTTTCAAACTGTGGAAAATACTTAATATGAGATTAATAAATTAAAAACCGACAATTTACCGAGCATTATAAAATTTATTAAGGATATGGTGTTATTATATGAATGTGAAATTTTCAGTTATCGGCAAACAGTTGGCAATAGTTGCTCTTACTGTTGCAGCAACTTTACTGGGTTTATACATATTTTTTAAACTAAGTGTTTTCTTTGCTCCTTTTGTTATTGCTTTTTTACTCTCTTCAATGATGGAGCCTCTTATAAGATTCCTTACAAAAAAAGTACATATTAAAAGAAAACCCGCAGCAATCATTTCCCTACTTTTGCTGCTAACAACATTAGGACTTTTAATCACTTTAATCATCATGAAAATTACCACCGAGGCAAAATCATTGTATAATATGCTGACCCATGATAATACTATTTCCGAAAACATATATAAGATTTTCGGTAAAGCTCAGTCTTTTTACATATGGCTGCCAGATGAAGTTTCAGCCGTTCTTGCTTCTGCTTTTAATGAATTATCAGACATTCTTAAGGATTTTCTCAATGTACTGGCAAAAAATGCCGTACTTACTGCTATATCTTTGCCTCAAATGCTTATTTTTATATTAGTCACTATTTTATCCACATACTTTTTTGCAAGCGACCGCGCACTTATCAGCACATTTTTTAACAAGCATCTTCCTGCTGTTTTTATTAATAAGTTTAAAGAAATTAAAAATGACATGTTTTCAGCTTTGTTTGGCTACATAAGAGCTCAGCTGATCATTATGACAATTACATTTACCGAACTTTCAATTGGTTTCACTATAATAGGTATTGGCCAGCCCATTCTTTTGGCCCTTTTAATCAGCCTTGTTGATGCCCTTCCTATTCTGGGTACAGGAGGCATATTAATTCCATGGGCCATATATTGCGCCATTACAGGACAGTTGAGATTAGCAGTATCCCTCGTTATAATCTACGTTATCGTTTTAGTTGTAAGGCAATTGATTGAACCAAAGATACTTGGCCAGCAGATAGGAATTCATCCCCTGCTGACATTATTAGCTATGTATACCGGTTTAAAACTGTTTGGAGTCTTAGGATTAATTTTAGGCCCTATTTGTGCGCTCCTGGTTATTAACATATTAAAAGGAATATATAGGTCCAAATCTCTCAAAGAAATATTGCACATAAAACAAGAAGAATAATACTGCTGACACAAATCACTTGCACATGTGAGTCTATATATTTCCCGATTTAAGATAAATAATCCATATCTTGCACTCATGAAATTATCACACTGAATGTGTTTGGTTATTTATGCATTTTACTTGTTTGAAGCAATTATATGAAGTATCCGTTCTTACAGCAAATAATAGATAACAGCTGCCGTACCTCCACCTATTATTCCCAATATGCCAATTAAAATAAGAATATTTGCCAGCAATCCTCTTTTTCTTTTTCTGTAACCTTTAAGTGTAAGGGTTCTTGTTGCAAGCATATAATCGTTTTTTGACATACAAGCATCTCCTTTGTTAAGCAAGTTATTAATTATTATATTGCTTGACATTATAAATATTGTTATTATATTCTCATTATGATAATAATTTTATTCTATGCATATTGCTAAAATCTATTACATTCCGCAGATTTACTGTTCAAATATCATTATACCTAAATCTCCTGAATGTAAGATATTTATCTTGTATAATTAATACAATTAAAATATCAGGCACACTTAATTACTGGAGGTAAACACTTTGCCATACTTTTTATCAGTCGCAGTTATAATAATCCTGTTTCCTTTATATATGTACTGGGAAGCAAGCCTGGTTAAATTAGAAAAGATTTATTTCACAAAAAGCAGTTCATCTCTTAAAATTATGCAGATTTCTGATATACACATAAGACATCTGCGGGTGTCATCAAGCAAAGTAAAGAAGCTTATAAACAAATATGAACCTGATTATATAATAATGACAGGCGACTATATACAGTCACCTAAAGATAAGAATACATTTATAAAGTTTCTAAAAGAAATAAATGACAGCAATAAAATTTATATGTGTCTGGGAAACCATGACTATGAAGCATACAGAAATAAAAGCGCAGGCATTAACAGCTTTATTAAAGCTATAGAATCCACAAATGCCGTAGTTTTAAATAATGAATCCGTAACAGTAATAAAGCACGGCAGGTCTTATAGCGTGACAGGATTCGGTGATTTCAGAACCGGTAATGCTGATATTAATAAAGCACTGAAAAGCATCGATGATAAGTCTTATGCAAAAATTGCCTTCACTCATAATCCGGATCTTGTCCTGGAACTTCCCGTTGGCTCAGTTGATTATCTTTTATGCGGGCATTTCCACGGCGGACAGATATGGGCTCCTTTCAAACTGGAATTTAAAATGCTGCGCTGTGAAAAACTATGTAAAATGGGTTATACACGTGGTCTTCATAAGATAAACGGTATTAATGTATATTTGAACCGCGGCCTTGGAAATGTCCTGGTTCCTTTCAGGTTTCTTTCCAGACCTGAGATAACCATGTTTTATATGCCGTAAAAATAACTATATATAGTAAGAACCTTCTCGACTGTTCCAGCAATGAAAACAAATACGCTTGCATCTAGTTTACAAAACTTATATAAAGCAAGATGCAAGCGCATTTTATTTATAAAAGCAAGCAGTATTCTGTTTAACGCTCATAATAAGTGTATCCGCGAAGACCGTTTTCATAAGCACGCATAATTTCCGGTCTCTCACTTGCGTTTATTAATCCCTCATGTATTGCTTGTTCTGCTTTTTCTCTAAAGCTTATAATCATATCCTTTGGATCAAATTCCACATAAGACAATACATCTGATACACTGTCACCATGCAATTCTTTTACCAGATCAAAAGTACCGTCCAGATTAATTCTTACACTGACTACATTAGGATCGCCAAAAAGGTTGTGAAGATCTCCCAATGTCTCCTGGTATGCTCCGACAAGGAAAATACCAAGATAATAGTCATCGCCATTTTTCATCTCATGCAGCGGCAATGTGGTTCTTACATCATGAAGGTCTATAAATCTGTCTATTTTACCATCACAATCACAAGTTATATCAGCTATAACTGCATTGCGTTTAGGCAGTTCCAGTAAACGATGCAGCGGCATTATAGGAAACAATTGATCTATAGCCCAACTGTCAGGTATAGACTGAAATACCGAGAAGTTACAGTAATATATATCGGCAATAGCGCTTTCTATATCCTCAAGGTCAGGAAGCGCAACTTTTAATTTTTTCTTTTCCTTCGCAATCTGATTAATCGTATTCCAGAAAATTTTCTCCGAAAATGCGCGTTCACGCAAGCTGATCCTTCCATGTTTGAACATATCGCGAATCTCATCACGGTAGTAAAGGGCATCGTTATAACATTCCTGCAAATTTTTCAGCGTAATGCTTTTGTTAACCTCAAATAGATTCTTTATCTGTTCCGGAGTATTTTCATTAAGTTTGTCCGGTATATCCTGTTCTTCGAACTTTTCAATATCAAGTACATTTACCAGCAATATTGAATGATATGCCACTGTCATACGCCCTGATTCTGTAATTATAGTCGGGTGCGGTATATTACTCGGATCAAGTATGGACATAACTGCTTCAACAATGTCGGTACAGTATTCTTCAACAGAGTAATTACGGCTGTTGGTGTAGTTAGTATTGGAGCCGTCATAGTCCACAGCAAGCCCTCCGCCCAAATCGAGGTATCCCATCGGAGCACCCTCTTTTACAAGCTCAGCATACACTTGCGTCGCTTCAAGAACAGCAGAACGAATATCACGAATATTCGGTATCTGTGAACCAAGGTGATAATGCAGCAGCTTAAGTGAATCCAGCATATTTTTTTCCTTTAATATATCAACCATTGATATTACCTGTGACATATTCAAACCAAATATGCTGCGGTCACCACCTGATTCAGTCCAGTGTCCTCCCGCTTTAGATGAAAGTTTTATGCGTATGCCGATATTAGGTTTTATTCCTAATGCCTTTGAACGTTCTAAAATTATATCCAGTTCTCCTGGTATCTCTATTACAAAGAAACATTTAAAACCCATTTTTACTGCATACAAACCAAGATCAATGAACTCTTGGTCTTTATATCCGTTACAGATCAGGCAAGCCTCTTTATCTTTCATAACAGAAAGCGCTGCAATCAATTCCGCTTTGCTGCCTACCTCCAAGCCATGATGGTACCGCTGTCCGAATTTAGTCACTTCCTCAACAACCTGCTGCTGCTGATTAACCTTTATGGGATATACACCGCGGTATTGACCTTTATAATTCAAGCTTTTCATAGCTTCATTAAAGGATTCGTTAAGAAAAGATATCTGCGCATCCAGTAAATTCTCTACACGAAGCAGCACAGGCATGTCCAATCCGCGTTCACGTATTCCTGAAATTATATCCATAATACTTATAGCAATTGTAGGATTATCTCTGTAAGGATTTACCATTACTTCCCCTTTATCAGAAATAGAAAAATATCCGGCACCCCAATTTTTTATGCCATAAAGCTCCTCTGATTTTTCCTTTGTCCATCTTCCTAATAATTCTGTCTTGTTCATAGCTTCCTCCTTCCATGTACATACAGTGATCT
>Ga0134097_1001905_pt1 | contig 13840 bp, 10 predicted proteins | sample 8_3taG_FD_94450 | JGI IMG/M metagenome (GOLD analysis project Ga0134097, IMG submission 94450) | Switchgrass degrading microbial communities from high solid loading bioreactors in New Hampshire, USA - 8_30_10_142_A2 metaG | ecosystem: Engineered > Bioreactor > Semi-continuous > Anaerobic >... | reverse complement strand
TCGGCACGGTGACGGTCGTTGTGCGGCACCGGCAGGTGAACGACGTGGTCCGTGTGGCAAACCAGATCGACCCGGCGGCGTTCGTCACGATGGAAGAACTGCGCGGGATCGAGCGCGGGCACTTCCGGCGGCTGGCGCGCCCGGAGCGATAAGACGGTGAGCGATCTGCTTCCGCTCGTCACGGCGGCGATTGCGCGCGATGGGCTGATCGCGCCCGGCGCAACGGTCGTCGTGGGGGTGTCTGGCGGGGCGGATTCTCTCACGCTGCTGCATCTGCTCGTCCGCCTGCGCGACGAGCTTGACCTGACGCTGATCGCCGCGACGCTCGATCACGGGCTGCGTGGCGCGGCAGGCGCGGCGGACGCCGAGTTCTCGCGCCAGACGGCGGAAGCGTGGGGCGTGCCCGCGATCGTCGGGCGGGCGGATGTTCCTGCGCTGGCGGCGGCGCGTCGCCTGAATGTCGAAGAGGCGGCGCGGCAGGTCCGCTACACCTTTCTACTGCACGCCGCACGCCAAGTCGGGGCGGAGACGGTCGCCGTAGGGCATCACCGCGACGACCAGGCCGAGACCGTTCTGATGCACCTGATTCGCGGCAGCGGGTTGAGCGGCCTGCGCGGGATGCTGCCGCGCCTGCGCCTGAGCGATTATCACCTGCTGCCAGACGCGCCGATCACGCTGGAGCCATCCGCCAAGCCTGCCATGCCGGATCGGTGGCCGTGGCTGGTGCGCCCGCTGCTGGACGTGCCGCGCGCCGCGATCGACGCCTACGCCGAGGCGCACGGGTTCCAACCTCGCGTCGACGCGACCAACGCCGAGCTGACATTCTTCCGCAACCGCCTGCGCCATGAAGTTTTGCCCCTGCTCGAAACGCTCAACCCGAACGTGCGCGCGGTCCTGGCGCGGACGGCGCGCGTGCTTCAGGCGGACGCCGAGATCGTGCAGGCGGCGGGAGATGCTGCGCTGGCGCGAATCGCGCTGGCAATCGACCGGGATGCAATCGTGCTCGATCGCGGGGGGTGGGGGGCGTTGTCGCTATCGGAGAAACGGTCAATTGTGCGGCATGCGGTCGGGTGGCTGCGCCCCGATTGGCGGGATGTCGGATTCGAGCAGGTAGACGCGGCGCTCCGTGTGGCGGATGAGGGACCGACCGGCGCGGCAGCAACGCTCCCTGGCGGGCTAATGCTGCGCGTCCGCTATGCGACGCTGGTGATCGCAGGCGTGGAAACAGCGATTGCGCCCGCCGAGGAAGGCAGCGCCCCGGCGCTCGACCCGGGCGAAGAGTTGTCGTTCCGGGCAGGGGAGCCAGTCCGGCAGGCGTTCGGTGCGTGGACGTTCGAGGCCGAGCTGCTGCCGCCGGATGCCGATCTCGCGGCGTGGCACGGCGATCCGCTTGCTGCGGCGCTGGCCGTCCCACCGGATGCTCCGCTGGTGCTCCGCACGCGTCGCCCTGGCGAGCGCTTTCAGCCGCGCGGCATGGGCGGCCGCTCGCAAAAGTTGAGCGATACGCTGATTAACATGAAGGTCCCTGCCGCGTGGCGCGATCGCGTGCCGCTGTTGGCGGTGGGGGATGCGATCGCGTGGTTTGTCGCGCCGTCGGCGGACGGGCTGCGTGGCCGCGTGGCGGAGCCGTTCGCGACGCCGGGAACGGCGCGCTCGCGCTGGATCGGCGTGCGCTGGCGGCGCGGAGAGTGAGACGCTCGAGCGGCGGGAGATTCAGACCCGTAGCGAGCCGCGAAACCCCCTGGCGCTGTAGAACGTGGGCGCGCTGTTGTGATAGATGAAGACATGACCGTAGCGGAAATCGGCAAAGATCGCGCCGCCGCGCTCTCGGATGTCCGCAGGCGTCTTGAGCCAGCTTGACGTCTTCGTATCGAAATCCCCAAGCTTCTGCAGTGCCCGGTATTCTTCTTCCGTCAAGATCTCAATGCCCATAGCCGCTGCCATGTCGATGGCGTTACCGGCTGGATGCACGCCTTTCTTGTCGCGTTCTGCCTGCCCTTCACGGTCGTAGCAAGTGTTTCGACGGCCTTTCGGGCTTTCTGGTGAACAATCATAAAAAATGTATTCGCCCGTTTTCTTATCGTAACCGACCACATCCGGCTCGCCGCCAGTTTTTTCCATTTCATGGAGCGACAACAGTTTTTCAGGGTTCGCTTCCAGCCGCGCCTGGACCTTAGCCCAATCAAGCCCCTTATGGCGGCTCATGTTTTGCTCAAAACGGTCTTTTAGTGTGCTGAGCAGGTTGTTGCGTTCTTTCGCTGAAAGCGCCATGCTGGTTTCCTTTGACTGATCGTGGACAAAGACGGTATGAAGATTCTATGAAAAAGCATAAAGGGAAGCCCATCGTCCGCTCGCGTGCGCCTGCGTCCACAGGCGAAATATGGAATTTGTTGTAGAATAACTGACTCGATGACCGAGACCTTGATTTTTTGCAAACCTTCAGATATAGTTAAGCCAGGATAAACCATTCCGCAGCTTAGTCTAAGGGCAGCAGGATGAGCGTCAACGAAGAACAAGCATATGTTTTGGTGGTGGACGATGAGGGCGCCATTCGCTATTCCATCACCAAAACGTTACAGCGCGTCGGCTATCACGTCGAAGCCGCCGCCTCGGGCGAAGAAGCGCTCGAGATGATGAAGAATCAAAATTACGATGTGGTCCTTACGGACATTCGTATGCCAGGGCTGACTGGCGTCGAGCTTTTGCGGCGCATTAAAGAAGAAGCGCCAGACGCCGTCGTGATCCTCTTGACGGGTTATGCCAGCCTGGAAACCGCGATCGAGAGCCTGCGCCTGGGCGCGCACGACTACCTCGTCAAGCCGAGCAGCAGCCAGGACATCCGCAACAGCGTCGCCCAGGGAGTCGAGCGTGCGCGCAACCTGCGCAACCGCCGCGCGCTGCTGCGCTCGATCCGCGACAACGTCGAGCAGCTTACCGGGGAGCAGGTCGAGCTAGAACGGCCTGAGACGCCCGCCGCTGGGAAAGCTGCGCCCGCAGGCAGCACGCCCGTCGTGACGCCCGTTACCACCATGACCATCGGCCCGCTGACGATTTACCCCGGCCGCTACCAGATCTCGGTAGGCGACGAGCCAATTGACCTGACGCCGACTGAGTTTGACCTGCTGCTGTATCTGGCGGCGCACCGCGGGCGCGTGGTGCCATGCTCGGAGCTGGTGCGCGAGGTGCGCGGCTATGGGCTGGAAGAGCACGAAGCGCGCGAGGTCATCCGTCCGCACGTCAGCAACCTGCGCCGCAAGCTGAAGTCATCCGGGCAGAACCCGAACATCATCGTTAACGTGCGCGGGATCGGCTATCGTCTGGCTGAAACTTCGTAAGTCTGGCACACGCCTTGTTTTTTTCGCCTCGCGGGAGTTGCTCGTGAGGCGTTTTTTGTAGGCAAACCCGCGCGCGCTATTGTCTCCGAGGCTATTTCGAAGTACCTTTGTCTAGGCAATTGGCGCTTAGCGATAAGCGATAGAGGGGGGATTTGGCGTCCTGCTCTTAGCTGGCGACTAACTGCTGACTGTCTAGCATTTCACCAGGCCCACCAACTTCCGGGAATGTGCACATGGGAAACCTGAATCCGAACCTGCTGACCAAGGACACGCAGGCGGTATTGGATGATGCAGTCGATATCCTGACAGCGTTTGGAAAAACGCTCCTCACGCCCGAAGCGGCGCTGCTGGCGCTGCTGCGCTCCAAGAACACCGCGGCTGCCAGCATCTTCAAATACTTCGCGGAGAAGCGCGGCGCAGATCTCGACCGGCTGGAACGGCAGGTCAAGCTGGCAGTGCAGAGCCGCCGGGATCTCAGCGGCGATCTAAAGTTCATCGCCACCGGGAAGAAGGCGGTTGACCTCAGCCGCTCGATGGTGATCGCGCTGGACGAGGCGCTTAGCGTGGCGCAGGCGCTTAACCAGACGACGATCGACACCGATCATCTGCTGGGCGTGATGACCGAACGCGAAGTTGGCACGGCGGGCATCCTGACGCAGTTTGGGATCACCAAAGGCGCGCTGCGTGAAGTGCTGACGACCTCGGCCACCAGCACGACCGTTATCCGCCGCACCGATACCGGCGCGAGCAGCGACATGGTCGCTGCGGCGCGGACCGGCATGCTTCGCGCGGTGTATTTCCGCGAAGACCTGCTGCGCGAGCTGATCCAGATGCTGGCCCAGACTGTCAGCCGCCACGTGATCCTGATTGGCCCGGATGGGGTGGGCAAGCGTACGCTGGCCTATAGCCTGGCCCTGCTGATCGCCGAGGACAAAGGCCCGGTGGGGATCCGCAATCTGGTGCAGGTGGACGAGCGCGCGCTGCTGGACGACGCAGTCAGCGCGCTGCAAAGCGGCCTGAATCGCGCGCGCGGCGGGATCCTGTTCATTCCGCACATTCACCGCTTCTTCGGCGGGCAGCTTAAGGCAGAATTCCCCAAGGCCACGCCGATGCTCCAGAAGGCGTTTCTGGGCGGCGATCCGGTCATCATCGGCAGCACGACGCAGGCGCTGTGGGACGACCGGCTGCGGACGATCCCAGCGATCGCGGAGAACACGCAGCTTCTGAACGTCCCGGCGCCGGATGTGGACGAGACGCGCGAAATCCTCGAAGTCATCGCGCCACATCTGGCAGCGGACTATGAGATCGAGATCGAACCGGAAGCGCTGAAGGTTGCGGCGAACCTGGCGCGGCGCTACATGAGCGGGACGCCCCTGCCGCTGAGCGCGGAACACCTGCTGCACCGTGCGGCCTCGCTCGTCAGCCTGAGCGACCAGGCGCACCTCGGCTTCCGGCGCGAAACGGCGGACTCGGTCCTCGACGCCGAAGACGTGACGCTCGCCGCCGCGCAGATCACCGGCATCCCGGTCAGCAAGCTCGGCCAGGACGAGCGCACGAAATACGCCAGCATGGTCGAGCACCTGCACGAGCGGATCATCGGGCAGGAAGAGGCGGTCATCGCGCTCAGCCGCGCGGTGAAGACGGCGCGTGTCGGCCTGAAAGACCCGAAGCGCCCGATCGGCTCGTTCCTGTTCCTGGGTCCGACCGGCGTGGGGAAGACGGAACTGGCGAAGGCGCTGGCGGAGTTCATGTTCGGCAGCGAAGACGCCATGCTGCAGATCGACATGTCTGAGTACATGGACGAGAACACCGTCAGCCGCCTGATCGGCGCGCCGCCCGGCTACGTCGGCTATGAAGGCGGCGGGCAGCTTACCGACCGCGTGCGCGAGCAGCCGTACATTGTGGTGGTGTTTGACGAGGTCGAAAAGGCGCACCGTCGCGTGCTGGACGTGCTGCTTCAGGTGATGGAAGAGGGCCGCTTGACGGATGGGCAGGGCAACGTCGCGCGCTTCAGCGAGGCGGTGATTATCATGACCAGCAACGTCGGCGCGCACGAGTTGGCGACGACCGTGATCGACGACGAGACGCGCGCCGAGGTGATGGCGCAGGTCCGTGCGGAGTTCCGGCCCGAGTTCCTCAACCGCCTGGACGAGATCGTGATCTTCCACCCGCTCAGCGACGAGCACCTCGCGCAGATTCTGGACCTACTGCTCCGCCAGGAGAACAAGCTCGCGGCAGAGCGCGGCCTGACGCTGGATTTTTCCGACAAGGCGAAACGCTGGCTGCTGGCGCAGAACGATCATCCGGAGTGGGGCGCGCGTCCCCTGCGGCGGATCATCCAGCGCCACGTGCGCGAGCAGCTTGCCGACTATCTGCTGAAGGAAAATCCGCAGCCCGGCACGCGCGTCATTATCGACGCGAACAAGAAGGGGCTGACGTTTGACATCAAGGCGAGCAAGAAATAGCTCTAGCTGCAGAACCTCACCCCTTAACCCCCGCCCTCTTTTCCCCTCTCCGTAAACGGAGAGGGGCCAGGGGTGAGGTTTCGCGCGCTGACCGCATACGCTCGTTGCTTTCGAAAGACCACGGAAAACGACAGCGCCCCGCAGGTAACGCGGGGCGCTGTTTGATTCTTGCTTATGCGAAGGGGGCGAGCGTTTAGCCGCCTTCGGTTGCCGGGGCCGTGACTGCGAACGGCATCACGACGACGTTCCCGCTCGCGTCCGTGATGGGCGTATCGGGGCCGGGGAATTCGTGCACGCCAAGCTCACCGGCGTCCTGGTGGAGCATCGCCCACAGCGTCCCGGTGACGCGGTTGGTATCGACCGGAACGACCACGTTCTGGGTCTGCCCCGCGACTACTTGCGCGAAGCCGATGATCTCACCCGGCGCGCCGCTGCTGTCCGCATGGATGTCCACCCAGCCGTTCACCGGGATGGTCACCTGCGCGATCAGCACAGTACCGTCTGCCGTGATTTCCTGATCCGTGACCTGCAGGCTCGCGTCGCCGCTCACCGCACCAGCATCATCGCCAGTGTCAGCACCGGTATCACCGCCGGTATCCGCGCCAGCGTCGCCACCAGCGGTATCGCCAGTGTCAGCACCCGCATCGTCACCAGTACCGGCACCAGCGTCGCCACCGGTATCAGCGCCCGTATCAGCGCCAGCGTCATCACCGGTATCCGCACCAGCGTCAGCGCCCGTGTCATCACCTGGAGCCGCGCCCGGCGCCTGGAAGCTCAGCCCAAGCTGCTGGGCGAGCTGGCTGGCGTCGTAGTACAGATCGAAGCGGACGATCTGCATGCCTGCCTGGGCGGCCATATCGCCCTCGGCGGCAGCGTCACCTTCCGCAGCTTCGCCTTCGGCCGCCGCGTCACCTTCGGCGCCCATATCGGAACCGCCAGCGCCCAGCTCAAGGATCGCCACCATCGGAACGTTGACGGTCTGCTGCGTCGGCGCGGCGCCCATGAAGTCACCGCTGTGCGTGCCGGTGAACGTGAACTCGACCACCACCACGTTGTCGGCAGTCACCACCCGCTGGATGTTGTAGGCCTGGCCGGAGAACGCTGAATTCAGGATGTTGGCCGGGCCGGTTACATCCTCACGCGTGCTGAGGCCCTGCGCCTGTGTGTAGTCGCGGAACTGGATGGTTTCCGCCAGCAGGTTCGGGTCGAAGGTCTGGAAGTAGTTCAGAACGGTCTGGACGGCCGGAGACGACGGGTCACCGATGATGATGGGGCCACCCGGCTGCGCGCCCATGTCGCCGCCAGTGTCGTCGCCCGTATCTGCGCCGGTATCGGCGCCCTCACCACCCTCTGGAGTGGGGGTGGTGTCGTCCTGCGCCAGCGTTGGCGTGAACGACAGGCTCAGACCCAGCCCCAGAATCAGGACCAGCACAAGAGCCGCCAAACTGAACGGTAAAAAGCGTTGCATCGTGCCCTCCTATACGAGTGTTAACAGGGTTACAGTACGTCTCGTTCATGGCACGCGGGGCCGTGAATCCAACCCCGCGCCTCCTAACATATGACTCTCACGAAGCGGCAACATCCCCCAGTGGAAGGATTTTCCGGTGGGTGATCTGGGGGAGTGAAGCGATAGGCCACTGATCCTATCCCCGCGCCGCGCCGTCACACGCCACTCTGCCAACCCTCACCTCCTACTCCCCACTCCCTCCCCTGTATTCTCGCTGTTTTTAGCTTATAATCTCCTTTGCGCAGCGCTCGCCGATCTGGCGAGGCGGGCGGCTGGCGGTTCACCGCAACAAGAGGAGCAACACCGTATGCGCAAGCTCAAGGCGACGCTGTGGGGCGCGCTTTCTGCGACTCTCGGCCTGCTGAGCATTCTGCCGTCCTTTCACGTCTTGCCGCGATCCGGCCTGGGATGGGCGCAGCTTGTCGCTACTGAGAACCCCGGCCTGGCGATGGTGAGCGGGGCGATGGGCATTTATCGCGGGCTGCGCGCGCGCTCGCTGAAAGCCGTGCTGCTCGGAACGGCTGGCCTGGGGCTGGGGATTCGCCCGCTGATCCGCCGCAAAGAGGTCAACCGCGCGATGTCCGAGGCGATGCGCGAGGGGCTGGGCATCGGCTGGCAGGGGCAGATCCCGGCGGAAGTGCACCGTCGCTTCGGGCAGACGCACCGCACCGATCTGTGGGGCCCGATCCTCTACTTGCTGCGCATCCGCGTGCGCGAAACGCGCGACGTGCTATTCGCTGCGCCGGACGGTCACCCTTTGCGCGTCGACATTTATCAGCCCGAGAAGCGCGACGGTCTGCTGCCCGCAGTAGTCGTGGTGCACGGCGGCGCGTGGTTCCACGGTGACAAGAGTGATTACGCATTTGGCCTGCACGACCGCTGGCTCGCGGCCCAGGGTTACGTCGTCTTCGATGTGCAGTACCGGACGTCTGGCGGGTGGCCCGCGCCGCTGTCGGACGTGAAGTGCGCGATCCGCTGGGTGAAGCAAAACGCCGCGCGCTACGGGGTCGATCCGGAGCGGATTGCGGTGATGGGGCGCTCCGCAGGCGGGCACCTCGCGCTGATGGCCGCGTACACCGCCGGAAGCGATCGCTTCCCGGTGGATTGCGGCAGCGGCGCGCTGAGCGAGGTGGATGAGAGCGTTCGCGCCGTGGTGGTCAGCTATGCCCCGGCGGACCTGATGCTGTGGCCCGCCGAGCGTGGCAGCGCGATCGCGGAGTTGATGGGCGGGCTGCCGGGCGAGATTCCGGACCGCTATCGCGAGGCGTCGCCGATTAATCACATTCGCCCCGGTCTGCCGCCGACGCTGATCATTCACGGCCAGCGGGACCGGCTGGTGCCGCCCGTTCACTCCGAGCAGTTGTTCAATCATTTGCGTGCCGCCGGGGTGCGAAGCGTGTTGCTGCGCATCCCCTGGGGACGACATGGCGTCGACAGCCTGATCGTCGGTCTGACAGGGCCGATGATCCAGTACGATGTCGATCGCTTTCTTGCGTGGGCGTTCCACCAACCGCCCGCGCCGCACGCGGACGAACCGTCCGCTGACGAGTCGGGTGTCGCAACAGAAGCGAGGCAGGGAGTATGAGGGCGCTGGCACGATGCGTGCTGGTGATGGTCGCCGCTTTAGGAGCTTTGTCACTTACCCCAAACACGAGTGCTGGATCGGGCCCACGCCAGGAAAGCCCGGCTGTCTGGATGGTTGACGCTCCGGTGGTCGAGAGCGTGTATCCAGATGGGCTGGTCTTCCGGCTGCGTGCGCAGAGCAACGCCGGGGAAATCGAGCGGGCGCGGCTGCTGTGGTATCGTCCCGTGCTGCGGCCCGGCGCGACGCGGCACGTCCAGGTTGAGGAAGCCAGCGTCGATCCGGAGGCGGGCGAGCTGGTCGCCATCTGGCGGCCGAGCGGCATGATGATGTTGCCGCCGTGGGCCGTGATCAGCTACCACTGGGAACTGCGCGACTCCGCCGGAAACACGTACACGACCGAGCCGCAGACTGCTGAATACGCCGACACCACGCGCGAGTGGACGCACAGCGAGTCCCAGGATGCGATCGTCTTCGCGCAGGGGCTGCCGGGGGAGATTGAAGCGCTGGTGCTGGACGCCATGGCTGCGCAGCGCGACACCTACGAAGCAGTGTGGGGCGCAGCTCTGCCTTACAAACCGCGCATTGTGCTGTTTGGCGACTATGACGCGTGGCTCGAATGGCGCACCGCCGATCGCAACACGAGCGATACGTCCATCGTGGTCGGGCAGACATTCGACGCGTGGGGCGTGATCGCACAGGTGATGCTCGGCCACCCGTCAGAGCAGGCGTACCGCGAGCTGGCGTATTCGGTCGTGCTGCACGAACTGGAACACCTCTATCAGTCGGAGTTCCTTGCCGGTCGGCGGCGGATGGACGTGCCCGGCTGGTTCTACGAGGGCGACGCGACGTTCTTTGAGCTAGAGCAGTCGTACCCGTATCTGGGGCGTGTCCGTGCAATGGCAGCGACGGGCGAGCTTCCGCCTCTGCTGGTCGTGAATATTGCCGATGCGCCGAGCGTCAGTGGCGACGACCCGCGTCTCGGCTATGACATCGGGTATTCGTTCTTTGAGTGGCTGCGTCAAAGCACGGGAGGGCTGGAGGCGCACGCTGCGATTATGGCGCTGCTGGCGGACGATGTGCCGTTCTTCGAGGCGTTGGAGCAGGCGCTCGGTCGCACGACGACCGAGATCGAGCGTGAGTGGCGGCTGTGGCTTGGCGCGTCTGAGGCTGCGCCGACGCTCATCCCTACCTGGACGCCGCCTCCCTTCCTAGTGCCGCCGACGCCGATGCAGTTTGGAAAGTGATTGCGTACCGGTTCGCATAAGGAGCATGCCAATATGGAGCAGATGCAGCCGATAATCGCCGAGCTCGTCGTGGAAAACGTGGACGCCTCGATTTTCTGGTATCGCGGCCTGGGCTTTGAGGTCGATGGCGAAGGGCTGCGCGACGACGATGGCTTGCAGTGGGTGAGCATGACGCGCGATGGGCGCCCGCTGTGGCTGCTGCGCGCCGACCTCTCGCCGGACGATGCCAGGGGCGCGCCGAGCGTGCGGCTGTATCTGCAGGTCGAGAATGTGGACACGATCTACGAGCAGTTGACCGCGCGTAACGTGCTCACCGAAAGCGCGCCCGAAACGCAGTGGTACGGGCTGCGCGAGTTTTCCGTGCGCGACCCTGACGGCTATCACTGGATTTTGAACCACCCCGTTCCTGAAGATCAGCGGCCGCCCGCGCCGAGCCCTGGCCCGTTGCCGGGGCTCGGCTGAGCGCGGCGTGGTCAGTTTGCCGGGCCGCTGTGTGGCCGCCCGGTTGGCGTGACAAGGCTCTCATAGGAGGATCCGCTTAATGGCACACGTTCCACCTGAAATTTTCCGCAAGTATGACATTCGCGGCACTGTCACCGGGCCGGACGCGCAGTTGACGCCGGACGTGGCGCGGCTGGTGGGGAAGGCGTATGGCACCTACGCGCAGCGCGAACTAGGGCTGACGCAGGTCTTCGTCGGCGGGGACAATCGCGCCTCGACGCCGCCGCTGATGGAAGCGGTGATCGACGGCGTGCTGAGCACCGGCCTCACCGTGACGGATGTCGGCCCGGTCATGACGCCGACTGTGTACTTCGCCTCGGCCTCGCAGGAGTATGCGGGCGGGATCATGATCACCGGCAGCCACCTCACCACGCAGTACAACGGGATCAAGATGGCTTACGGGCGGCTGGCGCTGGCCGATCAGCAGATTCAGGACCTGCTGCGCCTGATCCAGAACGACGACTTCCTGACCGGCCAGGGCGAGCTCAAGCGCGACTATCACATGGTCCACACCCACATGGCCGTCATCCAGAGCAAGGTGAAGCTCGGCGACCGCAAGCTGCGCGTGGTGGTCGATGCGGGCAACGGCCTCAGCGGGACGTATGTGCCGCCGGTCTTCCAGGCGTGCGGCGTGGACGTGATCTGCCTGTTCTGCGAGCCGGACGGATCCTTCCCCAACCACCTGCCGAATCCCGAAGATCCAGAACTGACCAAAGACCTCGAAGCGGCGGTGATCGCGAACAACGCCGACCTGGGGATCGGGTTTGACGGCGACGCGGACCGCTGCGGGATCATCGACGATCGCGGGCGGCACGTCGCGGCGGACCGGCTGCTGGCGCTGCTGGCGCGCGATCTGCTGAAGCGCATGCCGGGGGCGAAGGTCGTGTTCGACGTCAAGACGAGCCAGATGCTGCCGGACTTGATCCGCGAGAGTGGCGGCGAGCCGGTGATGTGGAAGTCGGGCCACAGCCTGATGAAAGCCAAGATGGCCGAGATCGGCGCACCGATCGGCGGCGAGGTGAGCGGGCATCTGTTCATCGGCGAGGACTACTACGGCTTTGACGATGCGCCGCTGGTGGCGTTGAAGGTGCTGGAACTGCTGAGCAACACGGACCAAGCGATCTCCACCTTGCTCGACGAGCTGCCGCACTTGGTCGCCACGCCGGAGATCATCATGAGCGCGCCGGACGACGTGAAGTTCCGCATCATCGACGCGGTGCGCGACCGGCTGCAAGATCGCTACGAGGTCGTGACGGTGGACGGCGCGCGTGCCCTGTTCGAGAATGGGTGGGGACTGGTTCGCGCCAGCAACACCCAGCCCGCGATCACCATGCGCTTTGAGGCACACACGCCTCTGCAACTGGTCGAGTATATGAAGCGCTTTGACTCGCTGCTGGACGACTATCCGCAGGTGGATCGCACCAATCTCCGGCGGCAAATCGAGGCATTCAGCGGCGAGCAGCCGGTACACTAGAGCGTATTCGACGCCTTGCCCTAATCCCACGCTAAATAAGTCCCTCCCTCCTTTTGTGGGAGAGGGACTTCGGGTGGGGGCATCCTAGGCGCGACCGGCGCCGGGACAGATGACGCTTGGCGGCCGCCTCAAAACGTGGTACAAACGCCGGGCGCCGCAAATGAGTGTTTGCTGAGACGCCGATTACACGCCGGGGTGGCGTGGTATAATGCGGCAGTTTTACCCTGACGAGGAGAAAACACTACTTGGTCAGCCCTCTTGATTGGCTTCTGGGCCTCTTTTCGCTGGACATCGGCATCGACCTCGGAACGGCGAATACGCTGGTCAGCGTGCGCGGCAAGGGCATTGTCATCAACGAGCCGTCGTACGTTGCTATCGAGCGCAAGACACGCCGCCCGATCAGCGTGGGCCGCGAGGCGAAAGAGATGTTCGGCAAGACTCCGTCGGCCAAGTACATGGTGGTTCGCCCCCTGCGCGATGGCGTGATCAGCGAGTTCGAGATCACCGAGGCGATGCTCGACTACTTCATCCGCAAAGCGCACGAGCAAAGCTGGGTGCCAATCCCGCGCCCGCGTGTGGTGGTGGGCATCCCCTCAGGCGTGACGGAAGTCGAGAAGCGCGCGGTCTACGACGCGACGATCAGCGCGGGCGCCCGCGAGGCGTACCTGATCGAGGAGCCGGTCGCCGCTGCCATTGGCGCGGGCCTGCCGATCCAGGAGACGCGCGGCAGTATGATCGTGGACATCGGCGGCGGCACGACGGAAGTGGCGATCTTCTCGCTCGGCGGGATCGTGATCAGCCGCTCGATCCGCGTCGCCGGGGATGAGATGGACGAAGACATCGTCCAGTATATGCGCACGAAGTACAACCTGCTGATCGGTGAACGCACGGCGGAGCGCGCCAAGATCGAGATCGGGTCGTCGTATCCGCTGCCCGAAGAGCGCACGATGATCCTGCGCGGCCGGAACCTGAAGAACGGCCTGCCGGAAGCGGTCGAGGTGTCGTCGATCGAGTTGCGCGAGGCGTTGAATCCGTCGGTCAGCATCGTGATCGACACGATCCGCGACGCGCTGGACGAGACACCGCCCGAGCTGGTGGCAGACCTGATGGAAGCGGGGATCTGTATGGCGGGCGGCGGCAGCCAGCTTAAGGGGCTGCCGGAGCGCATCGCCGACGAGGTCAACGTGCGCGTCTGGCTGGCGGAAGACGCCATGACGTGTGTAGCGCGCGGGGCAGGGCGCATCCTCGAAGACTACGACAACCTGCGCTCGCTGCTGGCTGGGCTGGAGCGTGGATCGACGCAACACTAGCGCGGACGCCACGCGGCATTAGGACGAAGTGTGCTCATGCCCCGAATCGCGCGATCCGGGGCATGATCTTGATCGGGCCTCTGGTATAATCAGGGGCAGCAGGCGCCGCCAATCGGCGCAAGCGTAAGTGGTTCGATGGAGGGTTGACCGGGGTGCTGCGCGCAAGCCGCGTCTTCAGCTTTTCGATGACGCTCGTCGCAGTTGCGCTGCTGATCTATTTCGGATCGCAGGGCGCGCTGGGTCCGGCGCAGGATATTGTGTCGGTCCCGCTGACCGCCGTGCAAAGCTTCATCAGCGACATCACCCAGGGCGTGACCGGCGTGTTCGACGCGGTGCGAGATTTTCGCCGGTTGGAAGCGCGCAACCACGACCTGGAAGAAGCGCTCGCCATTTATCAGGCGGAACTGGCCGAATTGCGC
>Ga0134097_1001897_pt1 | contig 13913 bp, 10 predicted proteins | sample 8_3taG_FD_94450 | JGI IMG/M metagenome (GOLD analysis project Ga0134097, IMG submission 94450) | Switchgrass degrading microbial communities from high solid loading bioreactors in New Hampshire, USA - 8_30_10_142_A2 metaG | ecosystem: Engineered > Bioreactor > Semi-continuous > Anaerobic >... | reverse complement strand
GGACGAGACTGGGGTCGAAGGCGCTGAGGGCGCCGAAGGAGACGCTGGCGCCCAGGGTTAGCGCCCATGCTCGCTAGATAACAGCAGCGCCCCACGAGCCAATCGCGGGGCGCAGTTTTTGTTCTGTTCGTTTCGGGTGTGCGGCTACTTCTTCAAGCGCGGGTCGAGCACGTCCCGCAGGCCGTCGCCCAGCAGGTTAAAGCCCAGCACGATCAGCACAATCGTTGCGCCGGGGAAGACCATCACCCACCACTTGCCAGACGCGAGTGACTGCTGGCTTTCCGCCAGCATCTTGCCCAGCTCGGGGAAGGGCGGTTGCTGCCCCAGGCCCAGGAAACCGAGCGCAGCCGTCTCGACAACCGCCGTGCCCAGGCCAAGCGTCGTCTGAACGATCAGCGGGGCGAGGCTGTTCGGCAGCACGTGGCGCCAGAGGATCGCGCCGTGCCCCGCGCCGACGCTCTGCGCGGCCGTGACGTATTCCGTGTTACGGATGGAGATCGCCATCGAGCGCGCCAGCCGCGCGAAGACCGGGATCTGTGTGATGGCCACCGCGATCATGCCGTTTTCGAGACTCGGTCCTGCCACCGTCACAATCGCAACCGCGAGGAGCAGCGACGGGAACGCCAGCACGACGTCCATCGTCCGCATCAGCACGCTATCGATCCAGCCGCCCAGGTAGCCACCGGTCAGGCCGAAGACCGTTCCGACCGACAGCGACAGCGCGACCGCGATCAGGCCTGCGCGCAACGAGACGGACATCCCATGCCCGACGCGCCGCATGATGTCGCGCCCGATCTTGTCCGCGCCGAACGGCAGCTTGCAGGTCATATCGCTGAGCGCCATGCCCTCTTCGGTTGAGCTGACGTGCGAGCGAATGAACCCGACGATGCAGTCCGGCTCGGCGTAGCGATCGGGCAGGCTGCTGTCGCGCGTGGCGTCGTAATTGTCGAATAGCGGGACGGCGATCGATATCCCGATGGTAAACAGCACGATGAAGCCGCCGATCCGCGCGCTAGGGCTGGCCCACAACCGCTTGAAGATGTCGCGCCACACTTCGAGGCGCTCGGACCACGGCGTGGTTTGGGTTGTTCGTCCCAGGGAAATGGGCTTTGCGTCTTCCATAGAGTTTCCCTTAGTACCTGATACGCGGATCGATAAGGGCGTATAGCATATCCACCACAAGGTTCACGGCGAGGAAGATCAACGCGATGACCAGCGTCATCGACTGCACGATTGGATAGTCACGCGCAATGATCGAGTCAAAGAGCCACTTGCCGACGCCTGGCCACGAGAAAATCGTCTCTGTCAGCACCGCGCCGGAGAGCAGCCGTCCCAGCGACAGACCGATGATGGTTACAATCGGCAGTAGGGCGTTGCGGAAGGCATGGGTCATCACGACGTTCCGTGCCTTGAGCCCTTTGGCGCGCGCCGTGCGAATGTAGTCCTGATTGAGCACTTCGAGCATGGCGGAGCGTGTGATCCGCGCGATGATCGCCAGCGAGACGGTCGCGAGCGTAATAGTCGGCAGAATGAGGTGCTCGATGGCGTCCTTGAATGCGGCGAGATTGCCGCTTAGCAGCGTGTCGATCACCAGCAGCCCCGTCCGGCGCTCGACGGCCAGGCCGGATGACAGCCGCCCGACAAACGGCAACCATTCCCACTCCACGCCGATCAGGAAAATCAGCAACAGCCCAAGCACAAACACCGGGATCGAGACGCCGAGCAGCGCGCCAAACATTGTCAGCGTGTCGATGATCGAATTACGCTTGATGCCCGAAATAATTCCTAGCGGAACCCCCACAACCGTCGCTAGCAGCAGCGCGGCGACGGATAGCTCGATCGTGGCCGGGAACCGCGCGCCGATCTCGTCCGCTACGGGGATATTTCCCCGCACCGTGTGGCCGAGATCGCCCTGTAGCATCCTGCCCACCCACAGCAAATACTGCTCGTAAAGCGGCTTGTTCAGCCCCAGTCGCTCGCGTAGCGCTTCGACGTTTTCCGGGGTTGCTCGCTCGCCTAACATCGCCGTGGCAGGATCGCCGGGGATCAGGTGGAGCAGCATAAAGACCAGTATGGATACCCCAATAACGACGGGGATAGATTCGACAATGCGGCGCGCAATATACTTTGCCATGGGTTCTTCCAGTGTTGCCTGACCGACTTACAGCGAATAATCGGGACCGTCGTGACACCGCGCGGGCGTCTGGATGTGTGGGGTATGAACGCCTTCCCGCCGGTGAGTAAGAAGTGGGATGGAACCGTTTGCAGGCGGCTCCATCCCAACGATTACCTAGAAGACAGCCGTTCCCTGCTTACTCAACCGACACGTACTTGAAGTGCTCGGTCGCCAGCGGGTTCGGCACGTAGCCGGAAACGCGGCTGCTGAACGCCAGCGGCACGCCGGAGTGCGCCAGGTACAGGCGGGCCACTTCATCCGCCATGATCTGGTTGACCTGCTGATAGACCGGCTCACGCTCCGCCTGGTCGGTCATCGAGCGAGCCTGCCGCAACAGATCAGAGACTTCCTGGTTGTAGTAGTACCCTTCTTGCGGCTCCGGCTGGCGCAGGAAGAAGTAGCCCAGGAAGTTGTCGGGGTCACCGTTGTCACCCGTCCAGCCGAGCTGGTACAGGCCGAGCAGCTCGCCATTGGTGCGCGCGTTGAGGTAGGCCGACCAGTCGCCAACCTGCTCGAGCGTCACGTTCAGGCCGATTTGCGCCAGGTAGCTGGCCATCGCCTCGCCGACACCCAGGCCGTCCGGCATGTACGGGCGCTGCAGCGGCATGTAGTAGAGCCGCAGCGGGATGGTCTCGACTACTTCGTCGGTGACCATGTTGTTCTCGTCCACGCCCAGCACGGTCACTTCGCTGAAGCCATCGGGATAGCCAGCCTCGGCCAGCAGTTCCATCGCGCGCTCAGGGTTGTATTCAGGCGCCGGAATGTCAGGGTTGTGGCCCCACAGCGAAGGCGGGACAAACTGCGTCGCAACTTCCGCCCCGGGCGGATAGAACGCATCGACGATTTCCTGACGGTTGATCGCCAGTGAGATCGCTTCACGCACGCGCGGATCGCGGAACTCTGCAATACGGTAGTTGAAGGCCACATACGCGGCGTTCAGCGGCGGACGCATCAGCAGATAAGTGTTCTCGCCGTTCTCGATCGCTTCGAGGTCTTCCACGTTCGGCTGCTCGAAGGCGTCGATTTCACCGGCCTGGAGCGCCGCAAAGCGCGCCGCGGCGTTCGGGATCACGCGGTAGATGATCGTGTCGACGTTGCCGGGGATCTCGCCCCAGTAATCGGGATTGCGCTCGAGGGTGATGTGGTCGTCGCTGACCCACTCGACGAAGCGATACGGGCCGGTGCAGGAGAAGCCCACCGAAGGCGTCCCGTAGGCCGGACCAGCTTCCTCGATTGCGGTCGGGCTCGAGATCGCGAACATGGGCATCGCGAGCGTGTTCAGCATGGCGCCGTTCGGCTCGGCGAGCGTGAAGGTGACTTCGTACTCACCCGTGGCTTCGACGTTGGTGATCAGCGACTCATCGTCAAAGCCGTTCCACATGCCCGAATAGTACTCGAACACGACTTCGGGGAAGTGGGTCGGGTGATCGGTGAAGCGCCAGCGCTCGAAGTTGTAGACAACCGCTTCGGCGTTGAAGGGCGTGCCATCGTGGAAGGTGACGCCTTCACGGAGCTTGAAGGTCCAGGTCAGGCCGTCTTCGCTGGCTTCCCAGCTCTCGGCCAGCCCGGGCTGAGGAACGGTGGTCTCGTCCGCGAATTGGAGAAGCGGCTCGCAGCCCTGGACCGTGACGCGGAACGAAACGCCATCGGTCACAATGGCGGGGTCGAGCGCCACAGCGTTGGCGAACTCGCCAAAGGTAAAAGTATTCCCCTGGGCCATCACGCTGCTCGATGCCAGCGGGACGAGCAGGGCCAGAAGAACGAGCAAAACGAGCAATTTGCGCATGACGTGCTTCTCTCCTTGTATGGTCACCGAAGGCCAACCATTGGTGATGAGCAGGTACTTTATATACGCTTTCACTCGGTCAACCAGGATCGGTTTTGTACATCTTGACCAAACTGTGCAGGCAATGTGTGACAGTAGCGTTCCTAGGCGTTGTCGATCGGGTATTCTCCTTTCCGACATGAGCGAGCCGTCGCGCGTTTGGCGTGGACAGAGATCGATGCTGCGCGATTCAACAAACATTCCCCGCAATCAATTTTGCGGCTCTCTTAATTATTTTCTGTCTGAAAGTGTATTTATTATGAGAACTATAGCGAATGAGTCCGCCGATTGTCAAGAGGACTGCTGGCTCACCTCCGAGTGACCCGTCAGCCAGGCCCGCGCGCGTACAAGCTGCCACGCGCACTCGCCCGTTCCCCCGAACGCATGCCGCCGTTGGATCGCTTCCGCAAAGTCGAAGACGCGCGACACATCTGGCGCGATCCGGTCGGAGAGCGACGCCAGATCCGCTGCGCGCAGGTCGGAGAGCGCGACCCCGCGCGTTTCCGCGAGCCTCACCGCGCGCCCGGCGATGGCGTGCGCTTCGCGGAACGGCACGCCTCTCTCCACCAGGTAATCGGCCAGGTCGGTTGCCAGCATGGCGGGATCGAGCGCGGCGCGCATCCGGTCCGGGAACAGGGTGAGGCTATCCACCAGCCCGGTCAGCGCGGGGAGCAGCGCGTCCAGCGTGTCGAATGCGTCGAACAGCGGCTCTTTGTCTTCCTGCAGATCCTTGTTGTAGCCGCCGGGCAGCCCCTTGAGCGTCGTCAGCATTCCGCCGAGGTGGCCGATCACCCGGCCGCTCTTGCCGCGCGCCAGCTCCAGCGGATCGGGGTTGCGCTTCTGGGGCATCAGGCTGCTGCCCGTGCTGTAACGCTCGTCCAGCCGCGCAAAGCCGAGCGCCGGATTGCTGAATATGATCAGGTCTTCGGCCAGGCGGCTGAGGTGCACGCTGAGCAGCGCGACGATGAACAGAAACTCGACGGCGTGATCGCGGTTGGCAACCGCGTCGAGGCTGTTGTGCGACGGTGCGCGGAACCCAAGCGCTTCGGCCAGCGACTGACGATCGATGGGGTAGGCCGTGCCCGCCAGCGCGCCCGACCCGAGCGGGCACTCGGCGCGCCAGCTTTCGGCGGCGCGATCCAGCCGGTCGATGTCGCGCGCCAGCGCCCAGAAGTGGCTGAGCAGCCAGTGGGCCGCCGTCACTGGCTGGGCGGGCTGGAAGTGCGTGTAGCCAGGCATCAGCGTTTCGGTGTGCTGCTCCGCCTGGCGAACCAGCGCCTCAGCCAGCGCGCGGAGATGCTCGCCAAGCGTCTGCGCCGCGCCAAACAGCCACATCAGCAGATCGGTGGCGACCTGGTCGTTGCGGCTGCGGCCGGTGTGCAGTTTGCCCGAAACCGGTCCGGCGATCTCGCCCAGGCGACGCTCTACGGCGGTGTGGATGTCTTCGTCGCCTGGGGCGGCGGAGAACGTGCCCGCGGCGAACTCCGCGCGCACGCGCTCCAGCCCGTCGACAATGCGATCGCGCTCTTCGGGCGTCAGAACTCCGGCGTCCGCAAGCGCACGCGCCCAGGCCTGACTCCCCGTAATGTCCACATCGTACAGGCGCCAGTCAAAGCGCAGACTGTCGTTCAGGCGGCGGACGGCATCATCCGTCGCCTGTGAGAACACGCCGCCCCACAGCACGCTACAGCCCCCCTCGCTAGTCCCGCTTGAAGCGGGTGTAGTCCGGCTGGCGATAGCGGCTGGCGCCGGTCCCGTCGATGCTGAGCATGGCGTCGACCTTCATCGGCAGGCCGAGCAGGCGGATGAACCCAGCCGAGTCGGTCTGATCGTAGACGTCCATGTGCCCGAACGAGGCGTAATCTTCGCGGTAGAGGCTGAACGGGCTCTTGCGCCCGACGACAATCACGTTGCCCTTGTACAGCTTGAGGCGCACCGTCCCGCTGACGGTCTGCTGCGTCTCGCGGATGAACGCGTCGAGGGCTTCGCGCAGCCGGGTGTACCACATGCCGTTATAGACGAGCTCGGCGTACTTGAGCGCGAGCATGTCTTTGTAGTGCATCGTTTCTTTGTCGAGGCACAGGCTCTCAAGCGCCTGGTGCGCGGCCCGCAGGATCGTCCCGCCGGGCGTCTCGTACACACCCCGGCTTTTCATGCCGACCAGCCGATTTTCGACCATGTCCACGCGGCCGATGCCGTTAATGCCGCCGAGCCGGTTGAGGCGCGTCATCAACTCGACCGGGCCGAGCGGCTGCCCGTCGATCGCGACCGGCACGCCCTTCTCGAACTCAATTTCGACGTAGGTCGGCTCGTCGGGAGCCGTCTCCGGGCTGCGCGTCAGCACGAACATCGACTCTTCCGGCTCGTTCCACGGGTTTTCGAGCGGGCCGCCTTCGTGACTGATGTGGAAGATGTTGCGGTCGCGGCTGTAAATACTCTTGCGCGTTGAGGTCACCGGAACGTTGTGCGCCTCGGCGTAGGCGATCGCGTCCTCGCGGCTGCGGATCTCCCACTCGCGCCAAGGGGCGATAATCTGCAGCTTCGGGTTGAGCGCCATGACGGTCAGCTCGAAGCGCACCTGATCGTTCCCCTTGCCGGTGCAGCCGTGCGCGATCGCGTCTGCGCCTTCGGCCTCGGCGATCTCGACCAGATGCTTGCCGATCAGCGGGCGCGCGAACGACGTTCCGAGCAGGTACACGCGCTCGTAGACCGCGCCAGCTTGCAGCGTCGGGAACACAAAGTCTGTCAAAAACTCTTCCTGCAAATCGCGGACAATCAACTTGCTGGCGCCGGAGCGGATCGCTTTTTCTTCGAGCCCTTCCAACTCCTCGGCCTGGCCCAGGTCCGCGCAGAAGCACACCACCTCACACTGATAATTTTCTCGCAGCCACGGGACGATGATGGAAGTATCGAGTCCGCCGCTGTAAGCAAGAACGGCTTTTGTGATGGGCTGCATAGGGGTTTGTATCCTCTCTTCAGTGTTTCGAATGCCGTCGGTGAGGTGCAGCCGGGCGTGCCGCTGAAGCAGCGCCGTGGGGCGTGCGCGTCGAGGGCTGCACAGACGCGAATTATCCCGCGTATCCTGCCCGTTCTGCCGCTAATTTGGTCATAATTCACAAACACGAATTTGGTAAAACTGCTTGACAGCACGTGTCTGTTTGGCATACAGTCTAGGACAACTTCTGAGCAGGTGGTGCGCTGATCTGCAGTCGCCCACCGCCAAGCAACAAAGGGTGCTTGCCAGCATGTCTCGTTTGGTCGTCCTCCTTATCGTCGTCCTCCTCGTCATTCTTGGCGGGGTTTTCGGCGTTGGGAGGACCGAGGCGGTGGTGTAGCAACCAAATCAGTCAGAAAGTAGGCGAGGGCCTCCCAACAAGCGGGAGGCCCTTTTCGTTTCGGTTTTCGGCGCGAACAGAGGACGCATGATGCGGTCAGATCGGATCAAAAAGGGGTTTGAACGCGCGCCACACCGGAGCCTGCTCAAGGCGACCGGCGTGCGCGACGAGGACATGCACAAGCCGTTCATCGCGATTGTGAACTCGTATGTGGACATCATCCCGGGGCATGTCCACCTGCAAGAGTTTGGCCGCATCGTCAAAGAGGCGGTGCGCGAGGCGGGCGGCGTGCCGTTCGAGTTCAACACGATCGGCGTGGACGACGGGATCGCGATGGGGCACGTGGGGATGAATTTCTCGTTGCCCAGCCGCGAGCTGATCGCGGACTCGGTCGAGACGATGATCATGGCGCACGCCTTCGACGGCATGATCTGCATCCCCAACTGCGACAAGATCGTGCCCGGGATGCTGATGGGCGCGATGCGGGTAGACATCCCCACGATCTTCATCAGCGGCGGGCCGATGGCCGCAGGCAAGACGCCCGACGGGCGCACGGTCGACCTGATCAGCGTGTTTGAGGGCGTCGGTGCCTACAAGGCCGGAAAGATCGACGAGGCCGAGCTCAAGACGCTGGAAGACTACGGCTGCCCATCGTGCGGGTCGTGTTCCGGCATGTTCACCGCAAACTCGATGAACTGTCTGCTCGAGGCGCTGGGACTGGCCCTGCCATACAACGGCTCTGCGCTGGCCCAGACGCCCGAGCGGATCGCCCTTGCGAAGCAGGCGGCGCGCCAGATCATGGTTCTGATCGAGCAGAACCTGACGGCGCGCCGTATTGTTACCGCCGAAGCGATCGATGACGCCTTCGCGCTCGACATGGCGATGGGCGGCAGCACGAACACCGTCCTGCACACGCTGGCGCTCGCATACGAAGCGGGGATCGACTACCCGCTGGAGCGGTTGAACGAAGTCGCCGCGCGTGTGCCGCACCTGTGCAAAGTCAGCCCGGCGTCACAGTGGCATATGGAAGACGTGCACCGTGCAGGCGGCGTCCCGGCCATTCTGCGGGAGATTGCGCGCGGCGGGAACACGCTCCACCTCGACCGTCTGACTGTCACCGGGTGCACGCTGGGCGAGAACATCGCCGATGCCGAGATCTGCGACGACGCGGTGATCCGCCGCCTGGAAAACCCGCACAGCCCTCATGGCGGCCTGGCGGTGTTGTTCGGCTCGCTGGCGCCCGACGGCGCGGTGATCAAGATCGGCGCGGTCCCCCCGGCGCTGCGCCAACACACCGGTCCAGCGCGGGTCTACGAGAGCGAGGAAGCGGCGTCGTACGGCATTCTCAACCGCGAAGTGCAGCCGGGCGACGTGGTCGTGATCCGGTACGAGGGGCCGCGCGGCGGGCCGGGGATGCAGGAGATGCTGGGTCCGACTGCGCAGCTTCAAGGGATGGGGCTGGGCGAGTCGGTCGCGCTGGTTACGGACGGGCGCTTTTCCGGCGGCAGTCGCGGCGTGTCCATCGGGCACGTCAGCCCGGAAGCAGCGGCGCGCGGACCGATCGCCGCCGTGCAGAATGGCGACCCGATCGCGATCGACCTGGATCGTCGGACGCTCGATCTGCTGGTCGACCCGGCCGAAGTCGAGCGGCGGCTGGCGGCGCTCCCCCCGTACGAGCCGCAGATCGAAAGCCGCTGGTTGCGGCGCTATGCCCGGCTGGTCAGCAGCGCCAGCACCGGGGCGGTTTTTCTCGATTAAGCGGGCTGGCTGCGGCGCGCGGATACCTTTCGTGAAGGAGTGGAGAAGATGAGTTTGAGCGAGCAGAAATCGGAGTGGATGTGGTACAACGGCGAGTGGGTCCGCTGGGAAGACGCGACGGTGCACGTAACGGCTCACGCGCTGCACTACGGCTCCAGCGTATTTGAGGGCATCCGCGCGTATGCCACGCCCGACGGCCCGGCGATCTTCTGCCTGGACGCGCACGTACGGCGCCTATTTGACTCGTGCAAGATCGCGCGCATCCCCCTGGGTTACACGCACGAAGCTATTCACCGCGCCATTGTCGAGACGGTTGACCGCAACCGGCACGAAAGCTGCTACATCCGCCCGCTGGTTTTTCGGGGCAGCGAGGTTTTGGGCGTGGATGGCCGCCGGTGCCCATCCGAGGTCGTTATCTTCACACTGGACTGGGGACGCTACCTCGGCGCGGACGCGATTGAGCAGGGCATCGACGTGATGGTTAGCTCGTGGCGGCGGATGGCGCCCGATACGCTTCCGGCGATGGCGAAGATCGGCGGGCAGTACATCGGCAGCCAGTTGATCACGATGGAAGCGAAGGACAACGGCTATCACGAAGGGATCGCACTCGACGTGACCGGCTATCTGGCCGAGGGCGCGGGCGAGAATGTTTTTCTGGTGCACAACAATGTGATTTACACGCCGCCGACCTCGTCCTCAATCCTGGCCGGGATCACCCGCCAATGTGTGATCACGCTCGCCGAAGCACTCGGCTATGAGGTCCGCCAGCAACCGATCGCCCGCGAAATGCTGTACATCGCCGACGAGATGTTCCTGACCGGCACGGCGGCGGAGATCACGCCGGTGCGTTCGGTGGACCGTTTGCCGGTTGGCAAGGGCGAGCGCGGCCCGGTCACGAAGCAGCTTCAGGACCAGTTCTTTGGCATCACCAGCGGGCATCTGCCCGACAAATTCCACTGGCTGACGCCAGTGCGCGAGACGAGCGTCAGCTACGGCATCGCGCGCAGCTTCGGTCATTAATCTCGTTCGCAGCGTGAGGAGAGGAGCACCTACCGTGAAACTGACCGGCGCAGAGATCATTCTTGAGTGTCTGCTGCGGGAAGGCGTCGAGGTGATGTTTGGCTATCCGGGCGGCGCGATTCTGCCGACCTACGACGCCATGACGAAATATCCGCAGCTCCGCCATGTGCTGGTACGCCACGAGCAGGGCGCCGCACATATGGCCGACGGCTACGCTCGCGCGACCGGGCGGGTCGGCGTGGCGATCGCGACCTCTGGCCCCGGCGCGACGAACCTCGTCACCGGAATCGCCACCGCCATGCTCGACTCGTCGCCGATTGTGTGCATCACCGGGCAGGTCCCGACGAGCGCGATTGGCACGGACGCTTTTCAGGAGACGGACGTCACCGGCGTGACGCTTCCCGTCACCAAGCACAATTACCTCGTCTACTCGGTCGAGGAGCTGGCGTACACCATCAAAGAGGCGTTCCACATCGCGCGGACCGGCCGCCCCGGCCCCGTGTTGGTGGACGTGCCGAAAGACGTGCAGAACGCCGTCACCGAGTTCGAGTATCCCGAAGAGGAGCCGTCGATGCCCGGCTACCGGCCGCCGCGCGCTGCGCGGGAAGAAGACCTGCGCGCCGCGCTGGAGCTGATCCGGAAGGCGGAGCGCCCGGTCATCCTGGCGGGGCATGGCGTGATCATGTCGGGCGCCTCGCGGGAGGTCCTCGAATACGCCGAGAAGACGCAGACCCCGATCGCCCTGACGCTGCTCGGCAAGGGGGGCGTGCCGGAAACGCACCCGCTGTCTCTGGGCATGATGGGGATGCACGGCACGGGCCATGCCAACCTCGCGATCCAGAACGCCGACCTGCTGCTCGCCTTCGGGATGCGCTTTGACGATCGCGTGACTGGCAACCTGAAGACCTACGCGCCGCACGCGAAGAAGATCCACATCGAGATCGACCCGTCCGAAATTCACAAGAACGTGCGCGTCGACGTGCCGATCGTGGGCGACCTGCGGACGGTGCTTCAGCAGTTGAACCCGCTTGTCGAACCGCAGGAGCATCGCGAGTGGTGGGCGCAGATCCGCGATTGGATGGAAGACGGCGACGAGCGCGACATCATCCACTGGGATTCGGGCGAGCGGTTGTTCGCGGCACACGTCATCCGCGATATGTGGGAAGCCACGCGCGGCGACGCTGTGATTGTGACCGACGTCGGCCAGCACCAGATGTGGGAAGCGCAGTATTACCCGCACGAGCGCCCGTACACGCTGATCACGTCTGGCGGGCTTGGGACGATGGGCTTTGGCCTGCCCGCCGCGATCGGCGCGCAGATGGGGCTGAAAAGCAACAACGTCTGGGCGATCGTGGGTGACGGCGGCTTCCAGATGACGATGACCGAGCTGGGCACTGCCGCGCAGGAACGCGTGCCGGTCAAGATCGCGATCATCAACAACGGCTATCTGGGGATGGTTCGCCAGTGGCAGGAGTTCTTCTACGAGGAACGCTACAACGCCACGCCGATGCACAACCCGGACTTCGTGAAGCTGGCCGAGGCGTATGGCATCCCGGCACGGCGCGTCACCCGGCGGCAGGACGTGATCCCGACCATCGAGTGGGCCGCGAGCATCAACGACGGCCCGGTGCTGATCGATTTCGTCGTGGAAAAGCACGACATCGTGTATCCGATGGTTCCGGCCGGGGCCGATCTGCACAACATGATCCGCCGCCCGATCGAAGCAAAGTGAGGACAAAGATGGCAAGCAAACAAACGCTCGTCGCGCTGGTCGAAAACAAACCCGGCGTGCTGAACCGGGTGGCGAGCCTGTTCCGGCGGCGTAATTTCAACATCGACAGCCTGACGGTTGGGCGCACGCAGTCGGAAGACATCTCGCGCATGACGATTGTCGTGGATGCCGGAGCCGACCAGGTCGCGCAGCACCTGTACAAGCTGGTGAACGTGATCAAGGTCGAAAACATCACAAGCGTGCCGAACGTCAGTCGCGACCTCGCGCTGATCAAGGTGCGCGTGGACGCCGACACGCGCGGCCAGGTGATCCAGCTTTGCGACATCTTCCGCGCGCACATCGTCGATACCAGTAGCGAGGCGCTGATCGTCGAGGTGACGGGCGACGAGGAAAAGATCAACAGCATGGTCGAGATGCTGCGCCCGCTGGGGATTCTGGAGATGGTTCGCACTGGCGTCGTCTCGATGGCGCGCGGGGATAAGGTTTTCGCACCGGACGATTACACGCCGCGCCGTACCGTCGCAAATGGGCATCGTGCGAGCGTAATCTAACACTCTAGTAATTGGTTGCGCCTACGCCGTGAGGGTGGGGCGCTTGATAGAGGGAGACCCTTCTGTGGCAACACTCTACTATGACAAAGACGCGGACCTGCGCCAGCTTGATGGGAAGACCGTCGCGGTGATCGGATATGGCAGCCAGGGGCACGCCCACGCCCTCAACCTGCGGGATAGCGGCGTGAATGTGGTTGTGGGGCTGTACGAGGGCAGCCGGTCGTGGGCACAGGCGGAAGCCGACGGCCTGACCGTTGCCACCGTCAGCGACGCGGCGGCGCAGGCGGACGTGATCATGGTGCTTATTCCAGACACGCGCCAGGCGCAGGTCTACGCCGAGAGCATCGCGCCGAACCTCAAGCCGGGCGACACGCTGATGTTCGCGCACGGGTTCAACATCCGCTTCGGCCTCATCCAGCCGCCCGCCGACGTCGATGTGAGCATGGTCGCGCCCAAGGCGCCGGGCCATCGCGTCCGCGAGCTGTACGTCGAGGGCGCCGGGACACCTGCGCTCGTCGCGGTGGAGCAAGACGCCAGCGGGCAGGCGCTCGCCAATGCGCTGGCGTATGCGCGGGCGCTCGGCTGCACGCGCGCCGGTGTGATCCAGACCACGTTCGCCGAGGAAACCGAGACGGACCTTTTCGGGGAGCAGGCCGTTCTGTGCGGCGGTGTGACCGCGCTGGTCAAGGCGGGCTTCGAGACGCTGGTCAAGGCCGGTTATCAGCCGGAGATCGCGTATTTCGAAGTGCTGCACGAGCTGAAGCTGATCGTCGACCTGATGTACCAGGGCGGCATGAACTATATGTGGTACTCCGTCTCGGACACGGCCGAACACGGCGGTTATACCGGCGGCGAGCGGCTGATCACCGAAGAAACAAAGGGCGAGATGTATCGCATGCTGACCGAGATCCAGGACGGGACCTACGCCCGCAAGTGGATCGCGGAGAACGAGGCCGGGCGCCCGTGGTTCAACGAAGCTCGCCGGCGCGAGCGCGAGTTGATGATCGAGCAGGTAGGCGCCGAACTGCGCGAGATGATGCCGTTCCTGAACGCGAAGAAGGTGCCCGTCGATGCGTAGTCGCGGGCCGCACACAAACGAGGAAAGGGGGTGATCGAATGTCCGAGGATGGGCTTGGTGCCCTGAGCGACCAGGATGATCTTACCCGGCGTTTCAACGGAGTGCGGAGTTCATACAAGGAAAGGGCACATCAACAATGGACGAGCCTGGGGTTCAGACGGACCGAGTTTGGATTTTCGACACCACCCTGCGAGATGGTGAGCAGTCGCCCGGCGCCAGCCTGACCAGCGCCGAGAAAATCGACATCGCACGGCAGCTTGCGCGGCTGGGTGTAGACATCATCGAGGCAGGCTTTCCGGCAGCGTCACCGGACGACCTGGAAGGCGTGCGGCGGATCGCCCATGAAGTTGGCACGCCCGACGGCCCGGTGATCTGCGGGCTGGCGCGCGCCACCAAGAACGACATCGACAAGGCGTGGGAAGCCGTTCAGGGGGCGGC
>Ga0134097_1001895_pt1 | contig 13929 bp, 12 predicted proteins | sample 8_3taG_FD_94450 | JGI IMG/M metagenome (GOLD analysis project Ga0134097, IMG submission 94450) | Switchgrass degrading microbial communities from high solid loading bioreactors in New Hampshire, USA - 8_30_10_142_A2 metaG | ecosystem: Engineered > Bioreactor > Semi-continuous > Anaerobic >... | reverse complement strand
GCTCCGCCCGCGTTGTATTGCCCCTACACGCCCCCCATCCCCCGCCCCCTGCCCCCAACCCCACGCAAGCGGAGGGAAGGGGAGAAGGTTGTGGGCGAGGGCAACCCCCTCAAAACTCTCCATTTGTTGTCAAAGGTTTCGACCGATTTTCCCCTGACCATGCACGCCGCGTAAAACACCGATTTGAGCGAAGAATACGCGGCTGGCACGGCTCATCTTGACCCCCGCACACGCGCCAAAGTCTCCACTTGCACACCAATGCCGTATGATGAGATTTGTCGATTGGATTCGCAGGAGAGGTATCGAATGAGCCATCCGCAAATCGTGGTGAGCAATCTCTCCAAGACGTACCGCGTCCCGCAGCGACCGCCCGGCTTCTGGGCGGCGGTTCGGAGCATGGCGCGGCGCGTCACCCAGGACGTCCCGGCGGTGTGCGATGTCAGTTTCACGATCGAGGCCGGGGAGATGGTCGGCTTCCTCGGGCCGAACGGCGCGGGCAAAACCACCGCGCTGAAGATGCTGGCCGGGCTGCTGCATCCCACCAGCGGCACGGCGACCGTCGACGGGTTCGTGCCGTGGGAGCGCGAGGCCGCCTACCTCAAGCGGATCAGCATGGTGCTCGGCAACAAGAGCCAGCTCATGTGGGACATCTCGCCGCTCGACACGTTCCGCGTCCTGGCGGAGATCTACCGCGTGCCGCCCGCCGAGTTCCGCACGACGGTGGACGAGCTGGCCGCGCTGCTCGACATGGGCGAACTGCTGACCAAACCCACCCGCAACCTCTCGCTCGGCGAGCGGATGAAGTGCGAGCTGGTCGCCGCGCTGCTGCACCGTCCGGCGGTGATGTTCCTCGACGAGCCGACGCTGGGGCTGGACGTCTCGATGCAGCGGCGGCTGCGCGCGTTCATCGCGGAGTACAACCGCCGTACCGGCGCGACCGTCATCCTCACCAGTCACTACATGGCCGACGTGGCGGAGCTTTGCCCGCGCGTGCTGCTCATCCACCACGGGCAACTGCTGTACGACGGCGCGCTGCGCGGCCTGGGGGAGCGGCTCGCCCCGTTCAAGCTCATCCGCCTGACGCTCGACGCGGGAAACGGGCGCTCGCCGGAGCCGGACGCGCTGCTTCCGCCCGGCGCGGAGATCGTCGCGCGGGAGAACGGCGGTCTGACGCTCCGCGTGCCGCGCGCCGGAACGCCGGACCTGACCGCCCGGCTGCTGTCCGCGCTGCCGGTGATCGACCTCTCCGTCGAGGATCCGCCGATTGACGCCGTGATCGACCAGATTTACCAGGAAGGTGCCGTATGACCAACCATCGCGGCGGCTGGGCGCTGATTCAGGCGACCTGGCTCTCGTGGATGCAGTACCGCAGCTTCTTCTTCCTGCTGGCGTTTAGCTGGATGATCGGCCCGCTGATCTACCTGCTGGTATGGTCCACCGCGGCGGGTGGGGGGACGGTTGGCGGCTTCTCGCGCGGGGAGTTCGTCGCCTATTACCTCATCCTGATTCTGGTCAACCAGCTCACCATCTCGCAGACGACGTGGACGATGGGCGAGCTGATCCACAACGGGCAGCTCAACCGTCTGCTGCTCTACCCGATGTCGCCCGTCTACAACACGCTGGCGAGCGAGTTCGCGGGCAAGGCGGTGTACATGCTGTTCGTCGTGCCGGTCTCGGGCGGGCTGGCGCTGCTTCTGCGGCCGGAGCTTCACCTGACGCTGGCGAACGGGCTGGCGTTTCTGCCCGCGCTGGCGCTGGCGTGGGCGCTGAGCTTCACGTGGGGCTACTGGATCTCGCTGCTGGCGTTCTGGACGACCCGCGCCGACGCCCTGCTGACAGTCGAGTATTCGCTGCTGTTCCTGCTGGCGGGGCAGGTGGCGCCGGTCGCGCTGCTGCCGGACGCGCTACAGGTGATGGCGAAGCTGCTTCCGTACCGCTACATGATCTCGTTCCCGGTCGAGGTGATCACCGGGCAGTTGGACGGCGCCGGGCTGCTGACCGGCTTCGCGCTGCAGATCGGGTGGCTGGTCGTCGCGCTGGCGATCTACCGCTTCCTGTGGCGGCGCGGCGTCCGGCGCTATACGGCGATTGGGGGATGACGATGCTGCGACCGCTGAAACTCACGGCGTTGTTTATCGGCGCGTCGGCCCAGCATGAGCTGGCGTACCGCGCGAATTTCTGGGTGAGCCTGCTGAACTCGGCGCTCAACTTCGGAACCGGGCTGCTGGGCGTGATCGTGCTGTTCGAGCAGGTGGAGAGCGTGCGCGGCTGGGAGTTCGCGCAGACGCTCGCGGTGCTCGGCGTGTATATGACGGTCAGCGCGCTGCGGGGGTTGTTCATCAGCCCCAGCCTCGACTCGCTGGCCGGGATGGACGGGGAGATCTGGCGCGGCGAGTTCGACTTCACGCTGCTGCGCCCGGTCGATACGCAGTTTGTGGCGAGCGTCCGCCACTGGCGGCTGTTCTCGCTGGTGGACCTGCTGCTCGGGTTTGTCGTGCTCGGCGTCGCGGTGACGCAGCTCGCCCTGCCGATGACCCTCGCGCACGTGATCGGCTTCGTGCTGACGCTGCTGATCAGCGGGATGCTGCTCTACGCGATCCTGCTGGCATTCGCCAGCCTGACGTTTTGGAGCCCCGGCTTCCTGTTCGGGTGGGTGTTCGACGGGCTGTTCCAGATGGCGCGCTACCCGGTCGGGCTGTATCCGGGCGTGTTGCGGCTGGTGCTGACGTGGATCGTGCCGGTGGGGGTGATCACGACGGTCCCGGCGCGCGCGCTGAGCGGAGACCTGCCGCCCGCGCTGCTGGCGGGCAGCTTCGCGCTGAGCGCGGCGGCGGTCCTCGGCGCGAGCGTGCTGTTCCGCACCGGCCTGCGCCGGTACGCCAGCGCGTCGAGTTAGAACAAATCACTCGATGACTTCTGCTGCCGGGGATTCTTCTAGGGGAGCAGGTTCATCCTCTAGCGGGAAACCCGGCGGCTCAGTCGGTTGTGCATCATCAACATCTGCTGGTTTAGGGGGCAAGAGTTCAGGTTTTTCAGGTATTTGTACGATTATAGGTCGCTCGCTCTTTATTCCCTTGCCAAAAACGAGTGCATGCAGGAAAGGTAAGTTTGAGATACGGGATGTGTGATCTGACCCATAGATATTTTCGAGAAAGTCCAAGCCAGTTTGATCAAAACTGGCAAACGTGATGGTTGTATTGCACTGCGTGAGCACAGTTTTACTGACCGTTGCCGTTCGCTGAGCAATCACTAGCAGACCAACGTCATACTTTCTGCCCTGTAATGCGATTTGAGCTATTTTGGCCACCATACCTCTGCTATCGTAATCTCCCAACCCCATCGTCGAAGATTCTGGAATGACCGTATGCGCTTCTTCTAGAACAATTAGTATTCTCTTCTTGTTGCTGTCGCTGTAATGTTCGCGCCCATAGTCGAAAATGTTCGATAAGTAAAGTTCTGTGGCAAATATGGTGGTCTTAGTATTTGATATTTCCTGTAAGGTAAAGATGGCGAGATTATCGTCACTAGTCAAAAAATCTCTTACATTTTTCCCAATTTCGTTCGACAACTGGGTTGCAAATGTTTTTAAGAGCCCCTTCTCTTTGCCCGCTCTGTATTCTCCTGTTTCAACAGCATGTATTTTCTGTCCTAGCTCGTGCGCCAATTCTTTGCTTATACTTAAATCTTTGGGTTTGAAATCACACAGTCGAGTTGAATATTGCCCTGTGATATCGACGCAGAAAACTTTTACACCGTTTTCAATAGCATACTGAATAATCGTATATGCAAGCTCAGTTTTTCCAGATCCCGTTACACCTAGAATCGCGGTGTGGTACAATATCATTTCGTCAATATCGCAAATTACCTGAACGTCGGACCCGGGAACGAATCCAAGGCACATTTGATTTTTCGGAAGCTCGAGTGGTTTCCCTTGAACGCTGGAGCCCGCCAAAAATACAGGGGTATTCATTTCGGGTACCCAAGTAAATTTCTTGAATCCCCCCTTTGGATTTAGGGTGCCCAACTGATGTGCTTCGACGACCTGAAATCCATGCTTGTGATGCTCAAACGCTTCTTCAGATGTGGCGGCGTCAATTACCTGATAAAAAACCCTTTCGTCTCTAACCATACAGAAAACTAATTTGCCTTCACACAAATCTCCCGGTCGCCAAGTCTCGAAATATATCTTTGCTATTTTAGAACCCTCAACAACAAAACCGACGGGGAGTTCTTTGCTCTCATCCTCAGCCGTCACAGAATCTTCTGGCACGTCGTAGACAGTGCCAGTTTGAGTGTGCATGCCTGCTAGCTCTACAGCTTCTTGCAAAAGTCCTGTCCCAATTACTTGCTCATCTTGGACCTGAGTGTATAGAGGTACAACTTTCCGCTTGGTACCATCACCCAGGCAAGCAACCATCGGGCCTTGCCATTTAGTGTCAGCATTGAGTCGGACTCGAATAAGGCCTGGACTGTCTACCCGTACAATAGTTCCCTTTTCAACAGAAGTAGACTGTTTGGAGAATAGGGCCTGAACTATATGAGGGATTTTCAGGGGCCACATAGCAATATACAGCCCCCAAAATACCACTAAGAGTGCAGCTTCTGTCACATAGACGTCATAAAACGAAAACACGGCATAGAGAAAAACTATTGAAAAGATCACATTGGATTTGCCGAAAACCGTTGAAACCTGATAGGTCAGCTTTTTCGCATATTTCAGCCAGTTTCGTGGTTCTTGTACGCCAAAAGCCAAATTCGTTATTCCTGACAATCCGACCAAAATACAATACGCCAGAATCAGCAATCCCATAGTTCCTAAAGAGCCGTAAACGGGTATCAGCGATATGATCGCTGTAATAGCATTAACGACGGCATCAGCCGGTTTTGTGAATTTATCTTCCAAAAATAAGGAGCCAAAAATAACCAGCAGAATTCCGCCCTGGAAAATGTTCGCTTGTTGCGCATCTTCTGGGACTACCGAGCCTGTAAGATACCAGCTCAAACCTGCGATACAGGCGATACCTAATAATAGGAATATCAGTCTAGTCCGCGGATTGGGGTGTTTCGGCAGACGTTGTTTGAGACGGGCAAAGCTATCAACCATCTCCATAACTGACTTCCTCAAGTGATTATTAGTCAAGTATCACCGAAGCATTATAGTATGCCTTGAAAACAGGCACAATGTGACGTTCGAGTAACGAAACACCCAAAGCCGTTGTGCGTTTTCTGCCGTCTACGGATCATCGCTCAGGAGTTTGCCCTCATGCTCACCAAGCCGCTCATTGTCGACGCGTCGATCGTACGGGCGGAGCTTGCTCCGCCCGTTTTGCTTCTGTGCGGGCCTGCGACGATACGCCTGCAGGGTGGCGCCCCAGCTTGCATGGAAGGAGCGAAATATTAGAATGCAGGCCATAGGGAAGTTGTGAGCCGCATGCATGAAGGGGGGCGCGGTGAAGCTCTTCGGGAAACTCTTCAATCGCCCGCATCGGGGGAATCGCAGACCTGCAAGCGACTACATCGTGGCGACGCCAAGTGAGTTGGACGAGACGCTGCGTAGTAATCCCCAGGATGCCGCTGGTTACAACAATCGGGGGAACGCGCGTTTCCTCACAGGCGATTTGTTCGGAGCCATTGACGACTATAGCGAAGCGATCCGCCTCAACCCGCAATTTGCCGCCTACTACTATAATCGAGGCGTCGTCCGCGCTGCGATAGGGAACCTGGACGAGGCCATCGCCGACTACGATGAAGCGATCCGCCTCAACCCGCAAATGGACGCTGCTTACACCAATCGGGGTGTGGCACGCGATGCCAAAGGCGATTTCGACGGAGCTATCGCTGATTACAATCAGGCGCTGCGCCTCAACCCGCATGATGCCGAGGCGTACTGCAATCGGGGCGCTGCGCGGCAGAATAAAGGCGACCTGGACGGAGCGATAGCTGACTACGACAAGGCGCTGCAGCTCAACCCGGAGCTCAAGGAAGCTCGCTACAACCGGGACCTCGTGCTCGAAGAAAAAGCCCGTCGGGCGACGGAGCGCTAACTCCCATGCTCACCAAGCCGCCTATAGCCGACGAGGCGATCGTCGCGGGCCTGCGCGACGCCTACGCCATCGACGCCGCCCACCTCGAATTCCTGCCGATCGGCGCGGACGCGGACTCGGCGGTGTATCGAGCCACCACACGCGACGGACGCGCCTACTTCGTCAAGCTGCGGCGCGGCCCGTTCGACGACCTGCCGATCCGCGTGCCCTGGTTCCTGCACCAGCATGGCGTCAAGCACGTCATCCCGCCCATCCCCACGCGCACAGAGGGGTTGTGGACCGCGCTCGACGGGTACACGCTGGCGGTGTTCCCGTTCGTGGAAGGGGTGGACGGCTACGAGGTGGACCTCGGCCACCTGTGGGTCGACCTGGGGGGCGCGCTGCGGGCGATCCACGCGCTCGACCTGCCCGCCGACCTTGCGAGCCGCATCCGCCGGGAGACGTACGCGGACACGTGGCGCGAGCGCGTGCGGGTGTTCCTGGCGCTGGCCGAGACGCAGACGTTCGCGGACCCGGTGTCGGCGGACCTCGCGGCGCTGCTGAGGCGAAATCGCTCCGTCATTGGCACGCTGGTTCGCCGGGCGGACGCGCTCGCCGCACGGCTGCGGAGTCGCACGCTGCTGTTCGTGCTGTGTCACGCGGACATCCACGCCGGGAACGTGCTGATCGATGCGGACCGGGAACTGCATATCGTGGATTGGGACACGGTCACGCTGGCGCCCAAAGAACGCGACCTGATGTTCCCCGGCGCGGGTCTGTTCGGCGAGTGGCAGCCGCCCGAGCGAGAGGAAGACTGGTTTTACTCGGGCTACGGCGAAACGGCCATCGACCGCGACGCGCTGGCGTACTACCGCTGCGAGCGGGTCGTGCAGGACATCGCGGAGTTCTGCGACCAGATTCTACATTCGGCGCCGGACAACCCCGATCGCGCCAACGGCCTGCGCCTGCTGAGCGGCCAGTTCCTCCCCGGCGCGGTGGTTGATCTCGCGCTGAACACGGAGCCGGAATCGCCCGTGCCGTAATGCCGAACAACACCCCCCATCCTTCCGAGCTTCGCTCGGCATTCCTTCCCCCACAAGGAGGGAAGGAAAAAAACACGTGAGCGACCGGCTCCCCTTCCCTCCGCTTGCGTGGGGTTGGGGGCAGGGGGCGGGGGATGGGGGGGGCGGCGTGCGGCGGCCGGTTTCTATTTTTGTGAGTAGGTATCAGCGAGCGGAGCAAGCTCCGCCCCTACGCCGCGTGGAAATATACACACCCGGCCAGTTGAACCGCTCCCCTATTCCCTACTCCCGACTGCCTACTCCCTGCTCTTGCTAACCGCTAGCCGCTAACAGCTTATACCCATACAACAACGCCCGGGGCAGGTGGAACGGTCCCTTCCACGTGCCGCCCTTGAGCGGCGTCAGCAGCGAGCCGTCACGGTGCAGGTAGCCGTACCACTCGCCATACTCCGGGTCCGCGAAATGCTCGAACGACCAGGCGTGCACCCGCTCGTACCACTCCGCGCACCACGCCTCGCCGCTCAGCTCGTGCGCCAGCAGCAGGGCGTAGAGCGCCTCGGTGTGCGGCCACCACAGCTTCTGATCCCACTCGAGGCGCGTGGGCGGCTTGCCAAGGTAATCCACGAAATACAGCAGCCCGCCGTGTTCCTGATCCCAGCCGAGGTCGAGCATCCAGCGCAGGATGTCAAGCGCGGCCCGCAGATAACGGTCGTCGCCCCGGTGCTGTCCCTCATGCATCAGGAACCACGCCGACTCGATTGCGTGCCCCGGCGTGACCAGCCGCCCGTCGGCCGTGTCCAGCATCAGCGAGCCGTCGTGGTTGAGGTTCTCGAACAGGGCGTGCTTGTCGGGCCGCATGAACTTGGTGAGAATCTGCTCCGCCGCCTCGCCCGCGACCTCGTCATACAGCGGGTCGGAGTCTACCTTGCGGAACTCCTGCGCGGTCGCTAGCAGGATCATCGGGATCGCGTGGCTGATGGTGCGCCGCGTCGCCGGGTTGACTTTCGGCGTCAGGCGCGAGGGGTTCCGCACGAGGTCCACGATCAGCCGGAACGTGCGCTGCGCGAGGTCCCACGCCGCGTCGTCGCCGGTCGCTTTGGCGTACTGCGCGCAGGCGATCGCGGCGAACGTCTCCGAGAAGAAATACCGGCGCTTGATCAGCGGGCGGCCGTCTCGCGTGACGAGGAAGAACATCCGCCCGTCGCTGTCGTAGCCGTGCCGCGCCAGGAACTCGTAGCCGATGCGCGCCGCCTCAAGCCACTCCTCGCGCGGCTCCAGCGTGTTATAGAGCGTCGAGAACAGCCACACGCCCCGGCCCTGGAGCCAGATCGCCTTGTCCGTGTCGTAGACGGAGCCGTCGCGGTCCAGACAGTTGAGGTAGCCGCCGTACTCGCGGTCGAGCGCGTGGTTCAGCCAGAAGGGGACAACGTCGTCTACCAGCGTGTGATAGTACAAATCCCTCAGTTCGGTTCGCCGTGCCTGATCCATCGTCAGTCCTTTCGGAGCAGTAAGCATATAGCAGTTAGCGGTTAGCAATTAGCAAAAACCAAAGCGGTCTTGTAGGGGCGGAGCTTGCTCCGCCCGTCATAGACGTTCGCCAGGATCACCCCCTTAACTCCGGCCTTTTCCCCTCTCCATAAATGGAGAGGGGCCAGGGGTGAGGTTCTATTCGCTTATTCCTCGAACAACTCCGGTAGCATCGCCCGCGCGATGGGACGCAGCCGCTCCGCCTCGCTGTGGGGGATGGAGCGGTACGGCCAGCGCATCCGCGTGCCGACATCGGCCCACGCGCCAATCGCCGCCAGCAGCTTATCGACCGCCTGATTGGAGTAGCCTTGCTGCGTGATGAAGGGCTCGATGTGCTGCGCCATAAACGCCTGGATACGCTGCTCCAATTCCCGCGCCGCCGGGGGATCAGAAATGATCTGCTCGTACCAGCGTTGCGCCCCGGCGGGTTGCAGGCACGCGACGTTCGAGTAAGCGCCGTGCGCGCCGTGTGCGATGCCAGTTGCCAGCCAGTGCCCCGGCACGAAGATCGACAGCCCGGCCGCGTAGCGACGCGTCTCGGCGTACCAGTCCGCGCCGCGATCGACTACCTTCATCCCGACCAGCCCCGGCACCTCGCGGCGCAACCGCTCGTACACGGCCGGCTCGAGCACGCGTTTGGCGCGCGGCGGATTGTACAGCACCAACCCGATCGGATCGGCGGCCTCGGCCATACGCGCCAGGAACGCGACCACCTCGTCGTCAGTGAGCGGGAACCAGTCCGGCAGAATCACCTGGATCGCGCTCGGACGCAGCGCTGCCGCCCGCCGGACGCGCCCCAGCGAGATCTGCGCGCTCATGTGGCTCGCCCCGATCTGGAAAGGCACCCCGGCTCGCTCGCAGCGTTCGGCCAGCAGCGCGCTCACCCGGTCGAACTCGTCTTCGGTCTGCGCGTAGAACTCGCCCGCCGTGCCGTTGGAGTAGATGCCGTTTGGCCGGGACGCGATCAGCACGTCCAACTCGTCAGCCAGCCGCGCAAAGTCGATGCTCTCGTCGGCGTTGATGGGTAGCAACAGAGTCGCCCAGTTGCCGACAATTTCAGAGGCAGAAAGGGGTTTCATAACTGGTATCCATCTATAGGTGAAGGTAAATGTTGCTAGGCGTAGCTTGCTGGGAAAACCTCGCCCCTTAACCCCCGGCCCCTTTTCCCCTCTCCGTTTACGGAGAGGGGCCAGGGGTGAGGTTTCCCGCTGCCGAACCTGGGAACGCTCGCGCACATCTCACGGCGCTCTCGCTAACTGCTAACCGCTTCTCCCTACATCCCCGCCAGCTCGGCGAAATCGCTCGCGGCCAGGCGCGCGCGCAGATCGTCCTTCTCCGTGTCGGTGAGCGGAAGCTCCGGCAGGCGCGGATCGCCACAGTCGGGACCGAGCGTGCTCATGGCGACCTTCAGCCCGGCGGAGAAGCGGCCCGTGCTGTAAATCAGGTTGATGATGGCGTTGACTCGCTCTTGCAGGCGTTGCGCTTCGACGTGCTCCCCGCACTCCGCCAGCGTGCGGATGCGCCGGTATGCGCCCGGCATCAGGTTCAGGGTGGAGCCGATGTGCCCGTTCGCGCCGCTCATCGTCGCGTAGACGGCGTGCTCGTCCATCCCCGCCATGACGACCCAGTCGCGCTCGCGCCCCAGGTCGATGATCTGCCGCAGCAGGTTCATATCCGCGCCGGTGTATTTCGTGCCGATCACGGTCGGGTGTTTGAGCAGCGCGTGCAGCAGGGCGAGCGGATCGACCTGCGGGCTGAGCAGATACGGCATCACGCCCAGGCCCGGCACGGCGTCGATCAGCGCCTCGAAATAGCGCACGACCGCCTCAAGCGTGGTGTAGCGCGGCGGGATAATGCTGCTGACCGCATTCGCGCCGAAGACCTGCGCGTGCTGGGCGAGCGTGATCGCATCCGGCACGGCGACCGCGCCGACGTGGATGATCACCGGAACGCGCCCGCCGACCTGAGCCAACACGCTCTCTGCCACGCGCTGACGCTCCTCGACCGACATGGTGAGGCCCTCGCCGGTCGAGCCACACACGTAAAAGCCATCGACCCCTTTGTCGAGCAGGTAGCTCACCAGGTCGTGCAGGGCGGCAATGTTGACCTCTCCGCGCCGGTCGAACGGCGTGATCAGCGCGGGCCAGGTTCCTTCAAGCGTCGTCATCTTCGGCTCCGATCCGAATAGCCAAATAGCCATCAGCGATTAGCAGTTAGCGGTTAGCAAAAGCACACAACAGCGAAAAGCAGCTACAAGCAGCGATTCCATCACGACACCGGCTTTCCGTAGGGGCGGAGCTTGCTCCGCCCGCGTGAGATGCCCCCCATCCCCCGGCTCCTGCCCCCACCCCACGCAAGCGGAGGGAAGGGGAGCGGGTCGCGGTCGCGTCGGTGTTGCCCCGCCCTCTTTATGGGGGAGGGGCGGCTCGTGCGCAGCGCGAGCGGGGCGGGGGGATGGCTTGCTCCGCCCGTGACACGCCCCTCACCCCTGACCCCTCTCCCTCTGCGACTACGTCGGGGGCGAGGGGAAATGCCGCGCGCCCCTCTTATGCCCCCCATCCCCCGGCTCCTGCCCCCACCCCACGCAAGCGGAGGGAAGGGGAGCAGATCGGCGCCGCTTTTTCCTTCCCTCCTTGTGGGGGAAGGATGGGGGGATCACTACTCCCCACTCCCTATTCCCTACTCCCTGCCCTTAGCTAACCGCTAATCGCTAACCGCTAACCGCTGCCTTTACATCACCATCCGGGGATCGGCGGCGTCGCGCAGACCGTCCCCCACCATGTTCACGAACAGCACGGTCAACACGGTCAGGATCGCGGGCGGGATCCACATCCAGGGAAGCTGCTGCAGAATCTCCAGGTTGCGCGCTGCTTCGAGCATGTTGCCCCAGCTTGGCGTGGGCGGCGCGACGCCCAGCCCCAGGAAACTCAACCCGGCTTCGGTCAGGATCGCGTTGCCCACCGTGAAGCTGACCATTGCCACCATCGGCGCGATCACGTTCGGCAGAATGTGGATCGTGATAATCCGCCAGTTCGGCGTGCCGATGCAGCGCGCGGCGGTGACGAACTCCTGCTCTCGGAACGACAGGAACTGCCCGCGTACCAGGCGGACGGTCCCCGGCCAGCTCAGCCCGCCGATGACGATCACCAGTGTGGTGAGCGTGCGCGGCAGGAAGGTGGCGATCGTAATCATGATCACAATCGCGGGCAGCGTCATCACCACGTCGGTGAAGCGCATAATCACCATGTCGACCCAGCCGCCGTAATAGCCCGCCAGCGAGCCGAGCGTCAGCCCGATCACGGTCGAGAGCAGCGTCGCCGAGCCTGCCACCGCTAATGAGACGCGCCCGCCGTGAATGGTGCGGCTCCAGATGTCGCGTCCGATGCGGTCCGTGCCAAGCCAATGCTCGCTGCTCGGCGGCGATTTGCTGGCGCGCAGGTCCATCTGCTCGTAGGGGAAGCGCTGGACTTCGGCGGCGAATACCGCCAGCAAGATGATCGCGATCAACCCTAGCAGGCCGATGACGGCCAAGCGATTTTTCAGGAAGCGCCGCACCATCCGCCGCCCAGGCGAGGCGGGCGTCTTCTCGGCCAGGTCAAGCACCTCGCTCGAGGCCCACGCCGTGGCGGCCGGTTCGACGGCGGGCGCAGCGTTTGCGCCAGGGGTGGGGTTAGTCATAGCGAATCCTCGGGTCTACCAGCCCATAGGCGAGGTCGGTCAGCAGATTGGCGCCGAGCACCACCAGCGCGATCACCGTGTTCATGCCCATAATCAGCGGCACGTCGCGCCCGCCAACCGCATCCAGATACAGCGTGCCCATACCCGGCCAGCTAAAGATCGTCTCGATGAACACCGCGCCCACCACCAGGTTCGGCACGCTCAGGCCGATCATGGTGATCACCGGGAGCAGGGCGTTCGGGACGGTGTGCCGCCAGATCACGGTGCGGCGCTTCAGCCCTTTGGCGGTTGCGGTTCGCACGTAATCGGAGTTAATGACTTCGAGCATGCTGAAGCGGGTGTAGCGCATGAACGTGGCGATATATCCCAGGCTGAGGATTCCGGCGGGCAGGATCAGGTGGTAGACCGTGTCGCCCACGCTCGGCGCGGTGTGGACCGAGCGCATCCCGCCGGACGGGAAGATCCGCCAGTGGATCGTGAACAGATACAGCGCGAGGATGCCGCTGATAAACGCAGGCAGCGAGATCCCGACAAACGACAGTGTGGTGAGCGACACATCCCAGAACGAATACTGTCGCAGCCCGACGAACACGCCCAGCGCCACGCCGACCAGCACGCCAAACGCCATCGCGGTGCTCATCAGCAACAGACTGTTGCCCAGCCGACGCCCGATCATCGTGAGCACCGGCTCGCCGCTGATGTAGCTGCGGCCCATTTCGCCCTGCAGCGCATTTGTCGCCCACTTGATGTAACGCACTGGTGCGGGCTGGTCCAACCCGAACCGCTCGCGGATGGCCTGCAACGCTTCCTCGGAATAACTGATCTCGGGGTTGATGTAGCGGTCCGCCACGTCGCCCGGCGCCAGCTCGACCAGCGTGAAGATGATGATCGTCACGGCGATGAGCACGGGAATACTCGCCAGCAGCCGCCGCGCCAGGTACTTCAGCATCGCGTTTCTCTCTCAAACTGACCCGGTCGGAGGGTGGCGAGGGGGGTCAGGCACGCCCGACCCCCGCTCGCGGAGTACCATCAGCGACTATTCAGCCGCCACCGTCCACAGCTCGGCGTGGTCCTCGTAGGGGCCGCCCGCCGGGCCGGGGAACCAGTAGAAGTCTTGCACGTCGTTGGTCGTCGCGGCGAAGCGGATCGCGGTCCACAGCGAGCCTTCGATCGCGTTCTCATTCTGGAACGCGCAGATGTCTTGTAGCAGGCCCATGTAGGCGTCCGGATCGGCCTCGCTGCGCGCCTGGGCGATCAGCTCGTCCAGTTCGGGATAGCTCGCGCCGGACAGCGTCTTGGCGTCGCCCACGGCGTCGGGATAGCCGCCCGTCTCATAGTACTGGAACGGGTAGCTGCCCGCCGTGTGGCCCAGGCCGCGATACGAGATCGACCAGCCCTCGCCAGTGTAGAAGTACGAGTTGTAGCCTTCCGCGTCCACGCGCGGAACCGTCTCGATGCCCACGTCCGCCAGGAACTGCTGCATCGCGGCCATCGCGTCGGCGTGGAACTGGCTATCGTAGTAGGTGACGATCTCGATGGGCTCGTCCTGCGACCAGCCCGCTTCCTCAAGTAGTTGGCGGGCCAGGTCAGGATTGTAGGCGTAGTCGTTGTACTCTTCCGGCCACATCGCGGGATACGCCGCCAGGCAGGGGACGACCGTCGCCGTACCGCCGAGCACT
>Ga0134097_1001877_pt1 | contig 14036 bp, 14 predicted proteins | sample 8_3taG_FD_94450 | JGI IMG/M metagenome (GOLD analysis project Ga0134097, IMG submission 94450) | Switchgrass degrading microbial communities from high solid loading bioreactors in New Hampshire, USA - 8_30_10_142_A2 metaG | ecosystem: Engineered > Bioreactor > Semi-continuous > Anaerobic >... | reverse complement strand
CGCCGAGCGGGGCAGGCGGCAGCGGGCGACCGACGCCGAGCGTCCCGCCGATCCAGAGTGTAATGCTGCCAGTCCGCAGGTTTTGCAGGTGCACGCGCAGCGCCAGGTCTTCGACTTGTCGGGCGGGGGAGTCTTCCTGGGCTACTGCCAGCGGTGTCGCGCCGAACAGCGCGAGAGCCAGCAGCACGATAAGCGCCCGCATCAGGCGCGAGGGCAGCGTGCGAGGGTGCGTCATGGTGGGTGCTCCGTCTCCAATGCAGGGCTTTTTGCGTCAAGTGTACCACGGAGTTCTCTCTTACAGGCAGCGCGTAATTGCCCCTTACGCGTCACGTGCCGATAATGGCAGTAGACTTCGTGCCGATCGCGCAAGGGGGAAGGACGATGCAGCACACTACCCAAACGCTTACTGCGCCGGATGGTGCTACGCTGTTCGCCCAGGCATGGGAGCCGGACACCGCGCCGCGCGGCGTGGTGGTGCTCGTTCACGGCGTTGCGGAGCACAGCGGGCGCTACCAGCATGTCGCGGCGTTTCTGGTCGAGCGCGGCTATGCCGTCTGCGCGTACGATCATCGCGGGCACGGGCGCTCGGACGGAGAGCGCGCCCAGATCCGCCACTTTAACGAGTACGTGGACGACCTGCGCCTCGTGTTTGAGCGGGTCCACGCCGCGCACGCAAACACGCCGCTGTTCCTCTATGGGCACAGCATGGGGTCGATCGTCGCGCTGCTGTTCGCGCTACGCTATCAGGACGAGCTCGCCGGACTGGTCCTCACCGGGACCGCGCTGCGCCTGCCGATCCGCGTCCCGTCGCCGCTGCTGCGCCCGGCCGGGTGGATCGCCAAGAGCATTCCAGGCGCCGCCATCATCCCGGCCATTGTCCTGTCTGGCCTTAGCCGCGACTCGCGTGTGATCGAGGCTTATCGCACCGATCCATTGGTCACAACCGGGCGGCTGAAGCTCGGCTGGTCGTTCGCCCTGGCGAGCGCCGTGGCCGAGGTGGAACAGCGGCTGCCGGAAATCAAGCTGCCTCTCCTGGCGCTGCATGGCGGGGACGACCCGATCACGCTGCCGGGCGGAGCGGATGTGGTCCGCGAGCGCGCCGGATCGAGCGACCTCACCGTGCGCGTGTATCCCGGCCTGCGACACGAGATCCATCAGGAGCCGGAACAAGCGCAGGTGCTGGACGACATCGCGGCGTGGCTGGACGCTCATTCCGGCATATGAGCCGTTATGACCCTTTAAGAACCATTGGCACATCTCAAACATCATAAAAAAGTCGTTACAGTCCTTGACAGCCGCGTGACGGATGTGTTAAACTTCCTGCGGTTTTCGGGAACTTTTGGACATGTCAGACGGTCATAGTAAGCAAGAGATCAACGAAAACGCCGTGTACTCGCGGCGGGAAGCCGCTGATGCCCTCGGCATCAGCCTGAGCACGCTCCAGCGATTGATCGACGAGGGCTATCTGCGAGCGAGCCGTCCCGCTGGGGTACGCCGAATCTTCATCCAGGGGGCCAGCATCTTTGAGATGCTCGACCGGACGAAAGTGGAAAGGTCAGCTTAAATGGAACCCGGTTCGTCTGCTGCAAGTCCGAGTGGCGAACTCGACGGCTTAGACCCCGACCAACCTGACTGGCGGGCTAAGCGCATCATACAGACAACCGATTATCTGGACGTCCAGGCCGATGTCGCCCGTGCCGCTTCGACGGCGCGTCGCGAGATCGCGGACAACCGAGCAGGGTTTCACGCCCGGCGCAGATCGGAGGCGCGGCGCTAGCTGACCGCGACCTTCCTCTCACTGATTCCCCGCCGGGGCGTGAAACGACACACAGGGTTCACGCCCCGGTTTCGTTTGTTCGGGACGAACCGCGCGGACTAACCCCCCGGGCCTGCGCGCCCGGCTTGCCCGAACACGCATCTTCGTACACGAAAAGGGATTGACGATGCAGGCGCAGAGCCGATCGACCCGGTCGAACCGCTTCCACGCATGGCGCGAGTTGGGACACGCGTATTACGCGCGCCCCACCCGGCCTGGGAGTGGCTTCACTCGTACGCTATCTGGCGAGGAGAGAACAAAGTGAAAGCCTCACAGCCTGAAGCGAACTTTGACGGTCACGGTGAATGGGCTTCGCAGGTAGCGAAGCGCCGCCCTGCATCGACCATCTGAATCCGGCGGGTCCGGTCGGGTGGTTGATGCCACTCGACCGAACCGAAACCACACCGAGAAGAGAGACAAGATCGTTTTGGCCCGCACGTAATGGAAGGCGCGAGCGCGCGATGGGTTGGCGATGGGTCGGAAGATACCGCCGCTCGCATGGGAACCGGGGCCAGCAGTTTAACAAGACAGCGCGGGAGTGGGAGCGATGCGGCTTGCATTCCTCTGCCTGTGTGGGAAGTACTGTGCGGATAGCGACACGGGGTGTTGGCTCGCTTCCCACACAGGCGTTTTGGCCCACTCCACGTTCCGGAGAAGAACACCTTTATCGACCGCCAGGGGCCGACCGGTCCCTTAGAAGGAGGAAGTTAGCAAATGGGGAGTTGTTGCTAGGGATCACGATTCTGGAAGTGCTGCAGTTTGGGCTGGTGTTGGCGCTCGGCCTGCTGCCGCTCGCGATCGTTCTCGTAGCCGATCCGCCCACCTCGCTTAAGACGCCCCGGATAGCGCGTCGCATTCAGCGGCCAGGTTGGGCGCGGACCGGCATACTCGCGGTATTTGTACACTGGTTGGTTGATTGGTTTTCATGAATAGCGGACACCGGCCCATTCTGAGCCGACCATTGGGAGAATTTTTACGTCTGCGCGTCGAACGGCACGCACGCGTAGCTTTTTATTGACGCTGCCCGGCGATCCTTGCCGCATGGGTGGCGCTCCTGTTGTTTTACCGCGCCAATTTCTAGACAATCGTGGTAAGGGCCGCGATCGTGCCCGTTCTATTGGCACGCCTGCGAAAGGAGCACGCTATGAACGCGACCCATCCTTCCACCGACCAAAACCCATATGACCTGTCGAACGCTGCGCCGTACCGCGTGTGGGGCGCGGACGGGATCGAACCAGCCGCGCTCGACCAGATGAAGCGCGCGGTCCGCCTGCCGGTCGCCGTGCGCGGCGCGCTGATGCCGGACGCGCACCAGGGCTATGGCCTGCCGATCGGCGGCGTGCTGGCAACTGAGAACAGCGTCATCCCCTACGCGGTCGGCGTGGACATCGCCTGCCGCATGCGTCTGACCGTCTACAATGCCTCGCCCAGCGTCCTTGAGCAGCATCGCGATCTGTTCCGCGATGTGCTGGAACAGCAGACGTGTTTCGGCGCGGGCGCGGAGTGGTCTACCCCGCGCGAGCACGAGGTCATGGACGATCCGCTCTGGCGCGAGCACCCGATCGCGCGGCAGTATTTTGACATCGCGCGCCGCCAGCTTGGGACCAGCGGCTCCGGCAATCATTTCGTGGAATTCGGCGCGCTGAACGTCCACACCACGATCGACTCGCCACTCGGCAAAATCCCGCCGGGGATGTACCTGGCGCTGCTCAGCCACAGCGGGAGTCGCCGCTTTGGCCTGGAAATGGCGAACCATTACACGCAGATCGCCATGCGCCTGCGCACCGGTCTGCCCAAAGATTTTCAGCACCTCGCCTGGCTGGCGCTGGACGAGGAAGCGGGCGCCGAATATTGGGCGGCGATGCAGCTTGCCGGGCGCTACGCCAGCGCGAACCACGCCGTCATTCACCGCCAGATCACCGACGCATTGCGCATCCCGGTGCTGGGCGGCGTCGAGAACCATCACAACTTCGCGTGGAAAGAGCAGGTCGACGGGCGCGAGGCGATCGTGCACCGCAAAGGCGCGACGCCCGCGAGTGAAGGCGCGCTCGGGGTAATTCCCGGCAGCATGGGCGCGCCGGGCTTTGTCGTGCGCGGGCTGGGCAGCGCGGAGGCGCTCAACAGCGCGGCGCACGGCGCAGGCCGCCGTATGAGCCGCAAGCAGGCGTTCTCGCAGTTCGATTGGGAATCGGTCCAGGCGCGGCTGAGCGACCTGGGCATCGAACTGCTCTCCGGCGGGCTGGACGAAGCGCCCGACGCCTATAAGGACATCCGCCAGGTGATGCAGGACCAGTCCGATCTGGTCGTCGCGCTGGCCGAGTTTCACCCGAAGCTGGTCAAGATGGACGGCAGCGGAAGCGGTCCGCGCTGGGGCGGTGGGCGCAAAAAGGGCAAGAAGCAGCGGAAGAAGCGATAAGGGGACACAGCGCCATGCCGAGGTGCGAGACGCGGTATAATCGGGGCAACGACCGCGCAGAGTGATCAGGTGAACCGGATGTCCGAAAAAATCTTTGAGCAGGCGGCGGCGTGGCTCGACGCGGGCGAGCCGGTCGCGATGGCGACGGTCGTCCGCATCTTCGGCTCGTCGAGCCAGCCCCTCGGCGCGCGCATGGCGATGACCACCGGCAACCGCTTTGTCGGCGCGGTCAGCGGCGGGTGCGTCGAGACGGACGTGTACGAAACCGCCATGCTCGTCCTGCAACGCGGCACGCCGTTGATGCTCCATTACCAGCAGGTTGAGAATCCGTTGATCGAGATCGGGCTCAACTGCGAGGGCAAGATCGACGTGCTGGTCGAGCCACTAAGCGCGGAAACCCTGCTACTCCACGCCGCGCGGGAGCCGCTACACCGCGTCAATGTCACTGTCTGCTCGCCGGAGAACCCTTCTGCGCCGGACGCATGCCACGCGTGGATCGCAGCCGATGGCCGCTCCGACCCGCCGCTGCCCGACGCAATCGTGCGCGACGGTCTGGCGGCGCTGCGCGGCGACCGTCCGCAAACCGTCAGCTATGAAGATGGGCGCGTCGCGCTGTTCGAGCCGGTTCTGCCACCACCCACGCTGCTGATCTTCGGCGCGGACGAAGCCGCCGTGCCGCTGGTACGCTTCGCCAAGCTGCTCGGATTCCGCACCATCGTCAGCGATGGGCGAGCCGCGTTCGCCACGCGCGTCAAGCACCCGGACGCGGACGAGGTCATCGCCGCGTGGCCGGACGAGGTCGTGCGCCGGGTGGGCGTGGACCATCGCACTTACGTCGTCTCGTTAAATCATGAGCCGCGCTTTGAAGACGCCATGCTGCACGCCCTGGCCGGGCACGACGTCGCGTACATCGGCGCGATCGGCAAGCGCGTGCGCCATCTGGAGCGCGTCGAGCGAGCCGCTGCCGCCGGGCTGGATCTGTCGCAGTTTCCGCCCATTCACACGCCGATCGGGCTGGACATCGGCGGCAAGTCGCCCGAAGAGATCGCGCTGAGCATTATCGCTGAGATCGTCGCGGTCAAGAACGGGCGACCGGGCGGGATGCTCGCCGCGCCGCTCGAAACCGAAGCGCTGCACCGCGCCTGAGTCCCGCTAGGCAATCTGGCCCATTTTAGGCGGGTTGCGCGGCGCACCCGTTGACATCCCCTAACGCACGTCGCTACCATCAAACTAGACGCTGGTGTGTGCCACACGCGGCTAAGGCTAGCCGAAGGTTGGAACCATGGTCATCAAACGATGGTGGGGAGCGGCGCCCGCGCTGCTCGTCGCGGGCATGATGCTCGCGGCTGCGGCGGCGTGCGCATTCAACTCGCCCGATCGCCTCAACGATGGGCGGGGCACGCGCGAACGGCCTGTGCCCGCGCGCGTCTTCGCCAAAACGCCTCAGTACGAGGTCCGCGCGCTGAGCGTGTTGCGGCCCGTCCCGGTCGAGGGGCAGGGCGAAGGCGAAACAACGGACATCGGCACCGAGTACATGAAAGTGCAGTTTGAGGTGCTGTGCTCCCGGGACCCCGAGGAAATCTGCGACCTGACCGAGCTACGCGATAATTTCCAGGTGGTCGGCGGAGAGGGTGTGCTGTTCCCCCCCGACTACACGCTGGAGATCAGCGATCCGCTGCTGGAAGGCGAGATCCTCGGCGGAGCGCAGAAAGCGGGCTGGCTGGTGTATAAGGTCCCGACCGGCCTGACCGTAACGGAAGCGGTCGTCGAATATGGCGAGGGGTTGCGTCTCTTCTTCCGCCTGCCCTGACGTCCGCTGTGCGCCGGAAAACGACCCTGGCGTGAGCGGGGTGTTTGCGGTATGATTGCGCCCTGCTAGACGGGACGTCAAGGACACAGACGATGAAGGTCATTCTCAAAGACTACGTATACAAGCACGGCGTCGCGGGTGACGTGGTTGAGGTCGCTGACGGCTTTGCGCGCAATTACCTGATTCCGCGCGGCCTGGCGATCAAGGCGACCGCGGGCGCGCTGCGCGAGAACCAGCACCTGCTGAAGACGGCGAGCATCCGCCGCGAAGAGCTGAAGCAGCGCGAGCAGGAAGCCGCCGACCGCATCAACGGCGCTGAGCTGGTGTTCGGCGTCAAGGCCGGTAAGAACGGCAAGCTGTACGGCTCGATCACGACGATGGACATCGCCAAAGCGCTCGAAGAAAAGACCGGTGTGGACATCAACCGCCGTCGTATCAGCGAGCGCCCGCTGCGCGAGCTGGGCATTCACACCGTCCCGGTGCGCCTCGGTGCGGGGATCTCGCCTGAGCTGCGGATTGTGGTCGTGCGCGAGGAAGAAGTCGCCGACTACCTGGCCGGGAAGCCGGTCGCCAGCCTGCGCGGGCTGATCGAGGACCGTCAGGAAGAAGCTGAGGCCGAAGCGGTGGAAGCGCCCGAGGCGGAAGCGGCTGACGAGGTCGTCGAGACGGCTGAAGCTGCGTTGGAAGACGAGGAAACGCAGGTCGCTGAGTAATCCGCGCCTGCCCCTGTTCCATGCTGGCTGAACAACCCGGCGCGCGCGACTACCTGATCGCGTTTGTCGCCCGGTACATGACATGTAGCGCGTGTCAACACGCGTATAGTGCCGACGATGTGACGGTTGACCGTTACAGCGCCGGCTTTTGGATTTTATCTGCCACGTGCCCGGCCTGCGGCCACAGCCACACCTTCACAGCTTTCGACCGCCCGCCCTACACCCGGATGCCCGACATGGGCATGACCGACCTGCCACCGCTCAACGACGCGGATGTGAGCGAGTGGGCGGATTTCCTCGAGCACTTCGACGGCGACCTCACCGAGCTTCTCAGCGCCGTAGACTAGCCGAAGACGCCATATCACTCGCGGGGGACTGAGCGTTTGCCATCTGGCAATAGCACAATCCCCCGCGATTGGTTATGATCCCCCGCGAGATTTCGGTAGCCGCACGCGGAGAGCTAGGTTTAGCGTGAGTAATTTCGCAGCCCTGGGACAGCGCCTGCGCGACGCGCGCGAAGCCAAAGAACTGTCGCTGGACGAGGTGGAGCGCGCCACACGCATCCGGGCGCGCTTTATCGAGCAGATCGAGCGCGGCGACTTCTCGGGGATGACTCCTGTTCAGGCGCAGGGCTTCCTGCGCAACTATGCGCGCTTCCTCGGCATTGATCTCGACCTGCTCGAAACCGAGGTCACCGGCCAGGATTCGAAGCCACGGATGAGTCGCGGCCGCCGCGACGCCAAGAAAGCCCCGGCTCCGGTCGCACCGGGCGCCACGCCCATCCCACGCCCGGCCTCGCGCCAGGAGAGCGCGCCGCGCCGCCGTCGCGGTTGGCTGACCAGCACGCTGATCATCCTGCTGGCAGGCGCGATCGTCGTGCTGGTGGTGCTGGGCGCGACCGCTGTGCTCAACAGCATTTCGGAATCGGCGGACGAAAATGGCGGTGTCGCAGCCGTCGACCTCTCGCCTAACCCCGATGATCCGGCGCTCGCTAGCGATGCGGGCGAGGCTCAGGCGGGCGATCCGGCGGCGCTCGACGCGACGCCCGGAGAAGGTACGCCCGCCGCGCCCGGCGACGAGATGTCCGCGCCGCTCACCCCTGAGATCGCCTACACGCCCCCCGGCGACACCGCGACCAACGTGGTCGTCAGCATCAACGTGACGCAGCGCACCTGGTTGCGAGTGACAGTCGATGGAGAAGTCGTCCGGCAAGGGTTGGCGCGGCCCGGTGAGGTGTGGCAGTTCGAGGGGCAGGAGAGCGTCGGCCTGCGCGCCAGCAACGCCGCCGCGCTGCAACTCTCCGTCAACAACCAGCGACAGGGGACGCTTGGCGGGCGCGGGCAGTTGTTCGACCAGACCTTCACGCGTGAGGGCGTCACCGGTCCGCCATCCGACGAGCCACCATCGGATGAGGCGCCAGCCGCGTCGGACGCTCCGGCGCCTGACGCCGTGTCGTTCACGCCTACGCTGGACATGCCTGCCCCAACCGCGTCGCCTGAAGAGGCGGCGCTCGTTTTGAGCCCTACCCTGGACCCGAACGCGCCGCTGCCGACCGGTTTGGAAGAGGGAATCGTCCGGCTGGCGCTGACTCCCACCCCCGAGCCGACCCAGGAAGCGCCCCCGCAGGAGCCGCCGACGCAGGAGCCGGATACCGCGACGCCGGAGCCATCTGCGACGCCCGCGCCGCCAACCGACACGCCGCTACCGCCGCCTACTTTCACACCGCTGCCAAGCGAAACACCCACGCCGACCGCTTCACCTACCGCCACCCCGACGGTCGGCCCGCCGACCCTCACACCGCTGCCGAGTGAGACGCCCAGCCCTACGGTCACGCTGACCGCGACGGTGACGCCTACCGCGACGCCGTTCCTGCCGCCGCGCATGACCCGCACGCCGACAGTATCGCCGAAGTAAGTGAAATGCTTGCTACGCGGCCAGTCTGCTGAGCGCCGCCGCCAGCGACCACAGCACCACCAGCGCCGTGCCTGCTGCCAGCTTCCAGTGCCGCAAGGGGCGAACGGTCGCGCGCCCTGGCCCGTCAATTCGCGTCACCCACAGGCGAGAGTCGCCGCGCAGCGTGTAGAAGCCGTAGATGCGCAGATCATCCGTCTGTTGAGCCTGCTTGGTGGACGTGCGCGCCGGGTGAGTCATCGTCGTTCCCCTATTGGTTACGTGTGGTTGCGTGTTCGTCAATTTCAGTAAAGCACACCCCCAAGTGAGCGTATAGCCCGAAAAACGAGGGGAGAGGTTAACACCGGCAGCGCGCAACAAAAACAGCCAGGAACAACCTCGCCGCTCGCTGTTCCTGGCTGCTTTTCGCTGCGTGATGCTGCTTTTTGCTTATCCGTGCCACAGGTAATCGAGCAGCATCTCCGGCAGGCGCTCGATGGTGCTTTCGCGCAGGCGATAGGTGATCGTGCGGTCGCCGTGAATCTCTTCCTCGATCAGCCCAGCATCACGAAGTTGCCCGAGATGCCGCGACACCGACGACGCGGCGAGGTTCAGCTTCTCGGCGATCTTCTTGCCGTGCATCTCTCCTTCGTAGCGCGCAATCAGGCGCAGCACGTCCAGTCGGGAGCTATCCGCGAGCGCTTTGGCGATGGCGAGCGTCTCCTCTTTCGCGCGCTCGGTGGCGATGCGGTGCGCTTCGGTCCGCTGCGCGTCGAACAGCACGGTGACGTTCCCATAGCCGTAAAAGACGTACGACGGCACCGGCATCATGTAGATCGGCACGAACGCGACCTCGGTCACCGGCATGTCGGCAGGCAGCGGCGGGGGAAGCTCGGTCTTCCCGGTGACATACTCCAGCAAGCCCTGCCCGCCCGCGCGTGAGAGGATGCCCGCCTTATCCCGCAAACCGCTTTCCCAATGGCGGCGCAGCACCTCAACCTCGTTGCAGAAAAACCCTTCCCAATACCAGCGCCACAGCCGGACCAGCCGCTCTTGAAACGCCGGGACATCCGCCAGAATCGGATCCAGCGAAACGTTGTCCTGGCACAGCCAATGGCACAGGTTCCGCACCTCGTTGAGCGCCACCTCGATCTCGCGCGGGTCGAGGCGCGTCTCCGCCAGCCGCTCGACCGTCACCACGCGCCCGACCAGATAAAACACGAAACGGACGGGGTCCATTTCGCGCACGTACTCCAGAAAGCCCGGCACGTCCTCGTCATCGGGATAGTCGACCGCCAGCTCGAAGAACAGCCCGCCCTTCGCATACGGCTCGTAGACCGCGCTCAGCTCGGTCCAGAAAGCCGGTTCGAGCGTTTCCCGCGCATGCTGTGCCCATTCGCTGTCTCGCCGCGCGGGGTGCAGCAGCGCGCGCAAGCTGATGACCAGCTCGTAGATCGGCGACATCTTCAGGCGGATCAGGTTGGTGAGCGGATCGACCGCTTCGATGACTTGGAGTGGCATTGCTGCACCTGTTTTTTCTGTTGTTGTTCTGTTGTCGAGGTGGGAAGGGAGCCGGCTAGCTACTCCGGCCCGCTTGACGGGGCGCCCCGCGTCAAGCGATACGCTAGTTGGCGATGGTTTATGCTTCAGGCTGCGGTGGCGGCCCCGTGCTTCCGCCTGCCGCAGGAACGATTGCTCAATCCGCGAGACGATCCCCGACGCCTCGCTGCCCGGCGGCTCAGCCGGCGCAGACGAGCTCGTCGCCGACGATATAGCGATTGATACGGGCCACTGTGCTGCGAAGCTCCGATGCCCGACGTGGAAGGTTCAGCACCTCGCACGCGCCGTAGTGCCGCGCGTACTGCGAGAAAAAGCGCGGGATCTCCGTGCCGACGACCAGCACCGGCACTTCCGGCCGCATCTGCGTAATCTCCGACAGCAGCGTCAATTCTACCAGGCGATTGTTATCAACGCCGATCACTACCAGGTCAAAGCAGAAGCAATCGAGCACTTGCAACGCGTCGAAGCGGCGGTCCACTTCCGTCAGCGAGAGGTCGCCATCCAGCAGGCGACTGAGGGTATCCATCAGGACGCTGGCAGGGCCATTGTGGCGGTCGACAACCAGCACTTGGGCGGAGCAGCGCACAGAGTTGTACGGATCCGTTTCAAGAAGCGAGTGGGTTGACGAGGTTTCCTGGCGCATCATGAGCCTTTCGCAATCACACTCGAGCGCAATATTGCTTTATTGCGTAATTGCGCAATTATACTACGATTGTAGCATAAAAATGCCCCTGGAGTCAATCACCCAGGCCCCTCAATTTGGTGATTCGCGCGGTCTGGGCTACACTGCGCCCCGCCTTTTGCAGACCGGGCAAACGCCTGGGAGGATGGCCGGACGCATGCAGCCAAACATTCGCTTTTACGACACCATCGCCCGCTTCTACGACGCCGAGAATGCGACGTACGACGAGGACCTGCCGCTCTACGAATCGCTGCTCGACAACCTCGGCCGCGGGAGCGCGCTGGTCGTCGGCTGCGGGACTGGACGACTCCTGCTGGCGCTGGCGCGGATGGGCTGCCGCGTGACGGGCATCGACCTCTCCGCGCCGATGCTGGCGCGCATCGAAGGCCACCTCGACCGCGAGCCATCCCTGCGCGGGCGCGTGACGGTCGTCCAGGCAGATGCCCGCGATATGCCAGTGCGTGAGCGGTTCAAGCTGATCGCGATCCCGTTCAACACTTTCATGCACTTCATCGAGCAGGAAGACCAGCTCGCGGTGCTCGAAGCCTGCCGTGACCGTCTGGAAGACGACGGCCTGCTGGTAATCGACCTGCCGAACGCGACCGACGCTTACGGCTCGCAGGATGAGGACGGACTGATGGTGCTGGAGCGCACGTTTTTCGAGCCGGAGAGCAGGCGTCAGGTCATGCAACAGTCGGTCAGCGCCATCGATCGCGCCACACAGCGCCTGAACATCACGTGGATTTACGACGAGCTTGGCGAAGATGGCACCGTCCGCCGGACGATGGCGCCGCTGGTGCTGCGCTATGTGTTCCCGGCTGAGGCGGAGCTGTTGCTTCACGTCGCCGGATTGAGGTTGTTGGAAATGTATGGCGATTACGATCAGGGCCCGTTCGAGAGCGGCGCCCCACGCATGATCCTGGTGGCCGAGAAACGCGCGGGGGAGACCGCATGACCGCCGCTCGCCGTCTGGTCGCGCTGGTCGCGCTCATCGGAGTGCTGGCCGCTTGCGACCCAGCGCCCGCCCAAGAGCCGACCGCCACCTTCGAGTGGCCGACCCTCCCCCCGACCGTGCCGCCCAGCCCGACCGTCGCGCCAGTGTTGCCGGAAGGCGACGGCGAAGGGGGCATGGTGATTGGCGCCAGCAACCCGACGCAGGCCGCTCTGGCCGCCGAGGGCCAGCCCTCGCAAGAGCCGGAAACGGCCACGCCCGCGCCGACCGAGTCGATGCTGCCGATGACCATCAGCGCGCCGGATGGGACGCCGCTGCTGGCCCGCTACTACGCACCCAGCCGCCGCCCCGCGCCCGCCGTGCTGCTGATTCACCAGGCGGGTGGGAGCCAGCAGGACTGGGATCCGCTGGTCGAGCCTCTGCGCGCCGCCGGATACGCCGTGATGACGTTCGACCTGCGCGGGCATGGCGGCTCTGGTGGACAGGCGGATTGGGGGCAGATGCTCACCGATGCGCACGCCGCGCTCAGCCTGCTCAGCGAGATACCGAGCGTCGATCCGTCGCAGATCGCGATCGTCGGCGCCAGCGTGGGGGCGAACATCGCGCTCAACGCGTGCGCGGACCTTGTCGGGTGCGCGGCGGCGGTGTTGCTCAGCCCAGGGCTGGACTATCACGGGATTGCGACAGCCGGGGCGATGCCGCGTCTGGGCAGGCGACCGCTGCTGATCGCCGCCAGCGAGGCTGACGGCAACAACCCCGCCGACAGCGTCATGCTCGACAGTCTAGCCACATCCAGCGACCACCAGTTGATCGTCTTTTCTGCTGCCGGGCACGGCACGCAAATGTTCGCTGCCCAGCCAGACCTGATCGCCCGCATTGTGGAGTGGCTGGTCGCCCGCGTGCCGCCCGCAGGTGCGGCCGTCACGCCTGCGCCTGCCGCGCAGTAGGACCATAGTCACTCCTTGATTTATTGTGGCGCGGAAAAGGTCGCGCTATAGTCACGCAATCATGCGACGTGTACTGGTAGTTGTAACACTGATTCTCCTGTTCGGGCTGGCGGCTCCCATCCCTCCCGCTGGCGCTCAAGATCCCGGCTCGCAGGTGATCGCGCTGGTCAACGGGCTACGCGCGTCTTATGGCTTGCCTGGGCTGACCCCCCACCCATCGCTCAACGCTGCCGCGCAGATGCAGGCGAACTGGATTATTTCCAGCGGCAATTGGGGCCACACCGGCGAAGGCGGCTCGTCCCCGCAGGACCGCGCCACCGCCGCCGGATACCAGGGCTTCGTGCTGGAGAACTACGTCGGCGGGGGCGGGATGTCTCCGCAGGGCGCAGTCGACTGGTGGATCGGCAGCCCGATCCACCTGCGCGGAATGCTCGCCACGCCGCATGAGCACGTTGGCGTCGGCGTCGCGTCCGGGGAGCGAGCGGTCGTGTACGTGCTGCTCGTCGGCCGTCCGGTGACCGCGCGTCCCGCAGCCAGCTCTGGCAGCGGTGGAAATAGTGGCGCGGCTGCGGAAGAAGAAGAGGACGTCGGTCCGGTCGCGGTGCCCGTGGTGCGGGCTGAGCCGCGCGAAGATGGCTCGGTCGTGCACGTGGTCCAGCAGGGCCAGACGGTGTGGGACCTGGCGATGGTGTACGGCGTGGACCTGGGCGAGCTCCGCGCGCTGAATAACTTGGGGCCGAGCATGGTCGTGCGGCCGGGCGACGAGATCCTAGTCCAGTTGGGGCCGGGCATGGCGCCGCCGCCCACTCCTACCCCGCCGATGAACCATATTGTCCAGGAAGGCCAAACGCTGTGGGACATCGCGGCGATGTACAACCTTAACCTGGACGAGCTCATGCTGATCAACGGCATCCAGCGCGGGCAGGTTGTCCATCCTGGCGACGAGTTGATGCTCCACCTGCCGCCCGGTATGGCGCCGCCGCCCACGCCGACCCCGCCGCTGACGCATCGCGTTCGGGAAGGCGAAACGGCCTGGACAATCGCCGCGCTCTACGGGCTGACGCTCGACGAACTGCTTGAACTCAACGGCATGCAGCGCCCGGCGGTGGTCTACCCCGGCGACGAAATCCTGATCCGCCAGCCCGATCCGACCGCCACCCCGACGGAAATTCCGACCGAAGGGCTGACTCCGACGCCGACCGGAACGCCAGAACCCGCCGAGCCAGCTCTGACGCCTGAGGCGCCGGGCG
>Ga0134097_1001873_pt1 | contig 14050 bp, 17 predicted proteins | sample 8_3taG_FD_94450 | JGI IMG/M metagenome (GOLD analysis project Ga0134097, IMG submission 94450) | Switchgrass degrading microbial communities from high solid loading bioreactors in New Hampshire, USA - 8_30_10_142_A2 metaG | ecosystem: Engineered > Bioreactor > Semi-continuous > Anaerobic >... | reverse complement strand
GGAGCGAAGGCATTTACATATTCTCCGGGCAGTATAGAATTTCTTGGGGTACACCCGCAATATCGTAACCGTGGACTTCAAAAGCTTTTCCTAGATGCATTATTTTCCGTCGGTATCCCATTGCTTATAAAACTTGTGATTTACTGCATTGTATGACTTACCTCATATCGCATAACTAATTACACCTCAATCATATTGCATAACTAATTACACCTCCAATCATATGTAATGTCAGATAGCTATCTGCACTCATAAAATACCACATATTTACGTTAAAGTAAATATAATATAATGCTTCCGGTTTCTTAAAAATGATAATAGTGGAATATATAGTTATATATGTTCGCAATAAACAAAGAGGTGGGCTATGAGCTTATACAACAAGGTCAGCACAGGGATGGAAGGTCTCGGCCAGGTGATCGATCACCTGTGGTTCGTGGATTCGCAGTATCGGTAAATGGATTCGGAGAAACCGGCGCATCGATCGGCTTAACCGGGAGATCAGGCGAAGGACAAGGGTTGCAGGAACCTTCCCTGATGCTGGTTTGCGAAAGGTTACGTTATGTTGCAAGTAAGGCTTGGGGAACCAAGCGTTACATGCGCATGAAACACCTTGAGGAAGAAGGCCTTGATGACTCACTAATGACAGTTAGTTAAATATTTACCGCCAAACGGTTTGAATGATTTTGCGAAAAATCCTTGACGGTACCTTTCCGAAAAGCCTGATCAATCAGGCTTTTCGGCGTTTTACAGAGTCTCCTTTATAGTCATAGGATCCTCGCCGGTGCTCATGATTTGCTTGGCTATTCTGGCCGCTGCAGCGGCAGCAACAATTGTTTGGGATAATGCGACAGTTTGGGGCATAGTTACAACCTCCTTAAACTGATGCAAAAGCGCGATGGCAAAACATTGTATGAAAACCGGTGTTACTAGTTAAACCTGCCGTCCCATACCGGCATGTTTTCCAGGTACTCGCTCCGGACAGCCGGGACATAGAATGCGCCAAATGTTTTTAGTCCGTTCTCCAGCTTTTCTGCCGGCATTTCTACCAGGAACCTGTAGTATGGCATAAACACCGTATCGTGTCTGCCTGTGCGGTAAATCAGTTCAACACGGGCAATGTATTCTTCGCCGGGCAATGCTTCGGGTACGGATGTTATATAGTGCCTTTCCAGCAGGAGCCTTCGTGCTTCTTCCGCAGTGATTATGGGATAATCGCCGATTTTTTGCGACAGGTCGGCGTTGTAATACGATATCCCGCCCAGATTGCCTGAATTTGTAGCTGAGAAATAAAGCCTCCTGAAATTATAATTTAGTATCCTGTCAGTAAGACTGCCTGAGTTTTCAAAAACAAAAGTGCTGGTACGGGTCAGATCTCCGCTGAATGTGTAATCGGCTGCAACATCATAACCCGGTGTTGTTATTCCCGTAAAAGCGCCGTACTTTGAAAAGAGATATTGTGTGATCTCCAGAGCCTGTTCGTATGAAGTGTTGGCATAGGAGAAGCTATATCCGTCAGGTAACGGCAGCCCGGTACAGTACATGGTATCGAAAGATACGGCAAAGTTTTCATATACACTGAGTTTTCCGATTTCTTCGGCCAGATGAGCCATTTCCTGATCCAGTGATATATCAATATGTCCGTCCTTTTCAACCCGTATCTTTGCACCATTACATTCTGCGGTCGCATAATATATGATTGTATTTTGGCGTATTTCCTCCTCGGATGCGCCGTCAGCTTCCATTTTCTGAATGATCCGCTCTATTTTCTCCATAGTTGGCTTTGTGGACAGAGACATAATTTTCAGACCGAAAATATCGGCAATTTTCTCTGCTTCGGCAAGCATATCTTCGGGAGTCAGACCGTTTACCGGCGCACCTGCTCCGTCATATTCATGAGGATTGGCAAACACAGGCATGCATGTGAGGTCGTTGTTTTCCGTCCACGGGTTGCCGTTCTGCAGTTCGCTGATATCATAAGCCAGGTAACCTTCGAAGCCAAAGGCCCCAAGATCGGTGTTCACTGGCAGTTTCGGCAGGTCAGGCAAACCTGGCGAATCGTCCGGGTCAGCTGGCCGTACCTGGTCCGGTACATCGTCCGGGTCGGTTTGCTGTATCCGGCCGTACAGGAACATCGCGGCAATTATCAGGCATGCGGCGGCAGCAGCGGATGCCCGCATTATCCAGGTGCGTCCCGACGGCTTGATTTTTGCCTTCTGGACCTCGGCTTCCGGGTCCGAATTGTCTGCTTCTATAATAAAGTTGTCATCTATCTGACCGATAAAGTCCATCAGTTTTTCGGATTTCACAGTATCACTCCCTCATTTTCGAGATGGGTCCTGAGTCTTTTGCGTGTCCTGAAAAGCATGGATTTTACCTTGCTCTCGCTCATTTGAAAACGCGCTGCTATTGCCTGGATGGGATCGGCATACCAGTAGCGCCTCACGAATACGATCCTGCTCTCCTTGTCCAGTGATAGCAGAAAAGAGTTTATTGCACTTATAACAAGGTTTGATTCGTATTCTTTCTCAACATTGCTGCCTGATGGTATGCATTTCTCCAGTTCGGAGTATATCAGCGCAATATTGTCGCCGCCGCGCTTTCGGGTTCTCTGCTCTTTATACTTGTTGAGCGAAAGGTTCCGGGTTATCCTGCCCAAAAATGCGCGGAAATTCGAAGGGCGCTGCGGAGGTATGGCGTCCCACGCTTTATGGTATGTATCATTTACACATTCTTCTGCGTCTTCGTTATTTTGCAGAATGTTAACCGCTATTTTGGTGCAGTAGCTTCCGTATTTTTTCGCGGTTTCACTGATAGCCGATTCAGAGCGCGCCCAATATAAATCGAGTATCAATTCGTCATCCATCTTTAGCTACCCCTTGCATTTTGAAGCTTCACACATAAAGACAACAAAAAAATGAACACGTTGCATGATCAGGGAGAAATTTATCAATTTGGCATGAAAATATTATACTATATTTGATTTAATACCTGCGTAATGTTGACAAAACTTGTAATGGATTTTGACAAATATAGGGATTTCATATATAGTAAAAATAAATATTTCTAATTGTTCACAACGAACCAGGTTAACTGCACTATTCTTAAACATAGACTGCAATATAGAACCTAACGCATTTGCAGTGAAAACGCTGATATATAAACAGAATATCTGACTGATTGCATAAACTTCTAAATAGACCGGAAGTACTGACATAAGATCAAATTCAGAATAGCAGGCGGATACAAAAAAACTGCAGAATAAATTGACATAAACTCTGCAGCTTTTGAGAAATCAGTGTTATAGAGCAATGACTATCTGGGTAAAATTATCATGTATCAAAATACCTAAAATGTTACTTAAACATAATTCGACGCAATTCTATTCGTTCCTTCCTGTAATATAATATTTTTTTTGCTGTATCTGCAAGAGTGAATTTATAGCTGGACTAAGGTATACAGATCATCTTTCTGGTCCTGGTTCACTCCGATGTATCTCAGGGTAATGCTCTGGGAACTGTGGTTGAATGTGTCCATGATCAGGCCTATATTGTGGAGAGACAGTTTGTAAGTCCAGTAGCCCCATGTCTTTCTGAGGCTGTGAGTGCCGAAATCTGCACTCCCAGGAGATCCGCGCATTCCTTCAGGACACGATAGGCCTGGACTCTGCCGATATGACCTCCCTTTTTGCTTGGAAAAAGGTAACTCTCATAGGACGTCCCGGTATTTTTGATGTATTCCATGATCAGCTTCTTTAGAGTATCGTTTATCTTGATTTTTTTCTCCTTGCCGGTTTTCTTTTCCTTTATAATCAAATGGTCATAGAATTGCATCCTTGAATTCATAATGTCCTTTACCTTCAATGGAATGATGTCGCTGATTCTGAGTCCGGTATTAAGCCCAAATTTAAAAAGAAGCGCATACTTCTCATCTTTTCCCTTCAGCAGCTGGTACATTTGCTTGATCTTCGCTTTGTCTCTGATTGGTTCCACTGTCATAAATTATCTCTCCCTTAATGTAACAAATTTTATATATAACGATAAAATTTTACATCCTGTTTTATAGCTGTTTCAATCGGGCTTCGCCGTAGAATTCATGCAAGCCCGCATTTCACTGGCTTGTGGACCTATCGTTTTGCAACATTTTAGGTATTTTGTTGCATTAGAAGCTATAGCAAAAAGATGCCGTAGCTTCTTGCAGGCTGGCGGCTGCTGGATATCAGGTACTGAGATGATCAACCTGTGCGCTGAGAGGTGTAAACATGACAAGAGTATTGATTGTGGACGATGCTGCGTTTATCCGGGTACAACTGAAACAGTTGCTTACTGCAAATGGCTTCGCGGTTGTGGGCGAAGCAGAAAACGGGATAGTTGCATTGAGAAAAATCAACGAACTGAAGCCGGATATCGTCACGTTGGACATAACGATGCCGGAAATGGATGGTATCGAATGCATGGCCCGGATTCAAAAAATGGATTACAAGCCTGTCGTTATAATGGTCTCTGCCACGGGACAGGAACCTTATGTGCAGAAGGCGATATTGTGCGGCGCAAAAGGATTTATTGTCAAGCCATACAAGCCGGAAACAGTAATAAACCAACTGAATAAGTTCAGAAAATGAACGGTTGTTTTGAGGTCTGTGTTTCAAAGCCAAATACCAAACCAGGGGACGGTAAACGATGCTTCAGTTATCTGATGAAGAGCTTTTGAGTTGTATAAAAACATGTGAAATGCAGGTCAATACACTGGCTGAAATTCATAAAGTCCTGATCCGGAACGATATAAAATGCAGCATAGAAGATCTCCGCCAGAAGATATTTCTTTTGTGCCGTGACGGTTACATAGGAAATGAGCCGACAAGTGACGGACTGAATATGTACTATATAATATTCAATCCCGAGGATGCTACAGAAAATCCCTGATTTTAACTGAACAGAAATGTATGGTGAACCGAAAAAACAAATTTTCGGTTTATTTTACATTGATTTATAGATCCGTGAAATCTACTAAAAATCTGGGAGGTAAGACACTATGGAAAAAAAGCTCGCAAAGCCTTCAAACGGCGGAATCGAAAAGGATACGGCACACACATCGGCGCTGGTATCGGATGAAATCGAGAAAAAGAGGGAGCTCGCCAGAAAGCAGGCGCAGGACAAAGTGAGGGCAAGGACACTGGCCAAGCAGCAGCAATTGGCTGAAAGGATCGCAGTTGCCACAGAACAGCTTGCTTCGGGGATCGAGGAAGCAAGCAGCGCCGCGGAAGAACTTGGCGCAACGATGGCTGAGATCGCCAAAGGGGCAAATGAGGCTTCTTCCGCAGCAGAAGAGTCAAGAGCTGCCATCAACCAGATAGAAAAGGCTTCTGTCGTTGCGGAGGAGCACGCAAAGGAATCCCTGGAAAGGATAAACAGTGTAAAGGAACTAATAGAGAACACATCAAATGATATCGAACTTATGATCAAAGGTATCAAAGATTCCGCCGACACAAACCTGGAATCTGTAAAGCTCGTGGCAGAACTGGAGAAACAGTCCGACGAGATAGGAGAAATCGTGCAGGCCGTGGTGAGGATCGCAGACCAAACAAATCTGCTTGCGCTGAATGCTGCAATAGAAGCTGCCAGGGCAGGAGAGCACGGGAAGGGCTTTGCGGTCGTAGCTGATGAAGTCAGAAATCTGGCCGAGATCTCGGAAAAATCGGCCAGAAACATAAGGGAACTCGTAAATGAAATACAGAATAATGTCAAGGTCGTTGTGGCTGATATCGAGAACGCAGGCAAGGCTACCAATGAAGAAGCGGAGAAGGCAAAAAAAACCACAGCAGAGCTTGTGAAAATCAATGAAGAAATCAACCTGGTCCAGGAAGGGGCTGACGAGGTATGCCGGAATGCGGTGGATGCAAACAAGGGAGCCAGAGACTTCCTGGCAATCGCTGAACAGATTTCGGCTGCGGCCGAACAGCAAAGCAGTGCCGCCGAGGAAGTCGACAAATCCGTCCAGATGCAGAACAAGGCCTTCACCGAAACTAAATGCGGCCGCTGCGGACCTGGCCCAGATGGCCGAAGACCTGAAGGTATCGACGGACGCGCAGAAATCATCCGAATCCCTTGCAGCCGCATCTGAAGAACTTTCAGCCAACGTCGAGGAGGCAAGCTCGACTGCAAACGAGATAATGAAGGCCACGCAGCAGATTTCATCCGGTGCCCAGGCCCAGGCCGAACTTACCGAGAAGGCTGACAGACTGGCTGAAAGACTTGTTGCGGCTGCCAGCCAGATGAGCGAAAGGGCGGTCTCTTCCGCTAAAAAGGTAGAGGAACTCCTGGCGCTGCTTGAGGAAAACAAGGTTGCGGTTGACAACCTGATCGCAGGCATATCTGCCTCAGCAGAAGCAAGCATTGTGTCGGCAAGGAACATAAAAAACCTCGAGGAAACCACCAGGAGAATCGATAAAATCGTCGATGCTATAGTAAATGTAACTATCCAGACGAATATGCTTGCCGTGAACGGTTCCATTGAAGCGGCAAGGGCAGGCGAATTCGGAAGAGGTTTCTCCGTAGTCGCCTGCGATATAAGGGCACTTGCCAACGAGTCTGCTGAAAACACAGACAAGATCAAGGATCTTGTAAGAGGAATCCAGAACCAGATCCAAAGAGTTGCATCCGATATCGATATTTCCAGCAAAAGTTCCTTCGCGGAAGTGGAAAAGGCAAGGAAGACCACTAATAACCTTAAAGTTATTGAAGAGAGTATGATCAGGATACTTAACGGATCAAACGAGATACTGAAGGGCGCGGAGGAGTCGCTGGCAGCTTTGGAGCAGGCGAGGAAAGGTGTTGACCAGATTGCTGCCGCTGCCCAGGAAGCCAGCCGTGGGGCAGAACAGGCAGCTGCTGCGGCAAGCCAGCAGGCAAAAGGCATGCAGGGACTTGCCGAAGCAATCGAAGAGATATCAGGGTTGGCTGATGAGCTTCAGAATATGTAAAGAATGGAGGGATAGTAATGGCTACTGGTATAAACAATGCCAGCTTTGCCGAACGTCAGCTAGTTACCTTCATGCTCGGAGAGGATGAGTTCGGGGCCGACATCATGGATGTGAAGGAGATCATCAGGGTACCCGAGATCACAAGGGTGCCGAATGCTCCGGAATATGTCGAAGGCGCATGCAACCTGCGCGGGAGTGTTCTGCCTATTATAGACGGAAGAGCACGGTTCAGCCTGGAAAGGAAAGCGAGAGATGAAAACAGCAGGGTCCTTGTTATCGATGCAGAAGGCAAAGCTACAGGGATCATCGTAGACAAGGTGTCGGAGGTGATGAGGGTAAATACCGCGGATATCGAAGAACCGCCGCAAATTGTCAGAAATGTGGATTCCGATTATCTTAACGGCGTTGTCAAGCTGGACAAGGGAAACAGGCTCATTATACTCCTGGATGTTGTTAAAGCATTAAGCGCCGATTGCTCTGTGAAAGACCGAACGGACGTGCAGGACACGGGCATGCACAGAAACATTCCGTTACCGGACAGCATGGATGGCAGCGGCTCCGAATCCGCTGATGAAGAACAGCTGGTTTCGTTCCTTCTGGATAAAGAAGAATATGCCATCGGGATCATGCAGGTCAAGGAAATCATCCGGGCGCCTCAGATCGTAAAAGTACCAAACTGTGAAGCCTATGTGGAAGGGGTAGTCTCCATACGAAATAACCTTCTTCCGATCATAAACCTTAGGACATATTTCGGAATGGAGCACATTGATATCAACGACCATACCAGGATACTCGTGGTGGACATGGGGAACTTTACAGCCAGCTGGCATACAGGAGTGCGAACAGCAAAAGCATACTGGAGAGAATCAAGCGGCGGGCCACTGCACCTGCAGTAAAAGTACCGCTGTCAAAAACAGGCATATCCGCTGTTACAGGCCTCTCAAAAGTTGTTGTGATCGGCGCTTCCACAGGCGGTCCCGGAACCCTGGCGGAAGTACTTCCGATGCTTCCCGCAGATCTGAAAGCGGCACTGATCATAGTACAGCATATGCCTCCGACATTTACATCTTCTTTTGCTAAAAGGCTGGATGAAATTTGCAGGTTTCCGGTCAAGGAGGCGGAAGCAGGGGATATACTGCAGGATGGAAAGGGATATCTTGCGCCGGGAGGTTATCAGATGCTTGTGCGAAATGCGGGAGGAATGCTCCGCCTTTCCGACAGCCCTAAAACCGTTTTTATGTCATCGGTTAATGTAACGATGGAATCCGTCCTGGATGCATACGGAGGAAAGAAAGTGGTTGGGGTACTCATGACCGGGATGGGAGACGATGGAGCGGATGCCATGGTGAAGATCAGAAATGCAGGAGGCATTACCATAGCAGAGCATGAGTCCACGGCCGTAGTTTATGGTATGCCAAGGGAAGCAATAGAAAGAGGCGGCGCTGAGATCGTAGCGCCGTCATACAGGATAGCCGAAGAAATAGTCAGGGCTGTCAGGAAGGTCTGAGCCGGTATTGCTTATGGCGATTATCCTATGTTGTATGGGGGTTTCAGATGAAAAACAGATATAAAGTCCTTATAGTTGACGAAGATGAGGAAATGTTATGCACGCTGAAAAAACGCCTGGAACAGGAAGCCTATACTGTTGAAACCACACGAAGTACTGTTGATGCCCTTGAAAAAGTTAAAAGCGATAAATACCACATCATACTGATCGATACAGATATGCCTGATATGAATGGGATCGAGCTCTTAAGGGAAATAAAAGGTTATGATGCTTTGGCGCAGGTCATCATGACGGCAAGGAATTCCACAATGGAAAAGATACTGAGTTCTCTTGAGCACGGCGCAAATGACTATATCCCGAAGCCGTTTGACAGCGAGGAGCATGTCCTGCAGGTCATTGATTATTCGGTCCGGAAACTTGAGCGGTGGAGGGAATCCATCATTAAGCTGGTAAAACAGCCAACCTGAAAATGATTGCCATGACATTGACCAGGTGGTGATTTTATTGGATACCATGATCCAGTTATACATGGAAGAAACGGAAGACATGCTTCAAAAGGCGGAAGAATGCATCATACGCCTAGAGAAAGAGTATTCTTCCGATGATGCCAATGAACTGCTCAGAATAGCACATACTATCAAAGGTTCATCCTATATGGCGGGGTATGAAGATATCGGGAATATAATGCACAGGATAGAAGACATGCTTGATTGTGTCAGGAACGGATCCATATCGTTTGAACGGCAGATAGTGTCTCTTTGCTTCGAAGGACTGGATACCGTCAAAAGGATACTGCAGTTCAAAAAAGATGGGGAACCCATGGAGATGATGCAGGACCCTACCGGCTCTGCTTCAGGTATTGACGAAAAGATCAGGGCTTTTATCAATGCAAACAGGATGGAAGAGAAAAAGGCTGCCGCAGAACAGCCTGCTGCGGGAATCGTATCTTCGCTCCTGGACAGGGAACCAAGAGGCAAAAATAGATTTTACATATCCTTTTTCGTAGAAGAGGATGCTCCCATGGTGTCCCCTGTGATTTTAATGATCCTTAAAAGCATTGAGGATATAGGGACGCTCATATATTCCAGCATAACAGACAGTTATTTTTCCGGGTGCTCTGACAGTCATGAAGCAAAAACTCTTGACATAATCCTTTGTACAGATATTGAAGAAGCTGAGCTTTATACATATTTTGCCCTGCCATATGTCGAAAAGATAAATATAGCTGACCTGACCAGAAGCAAACTGGAGGAGAACGATTATTACTTCAATAATAACGACGATGCCTGCTATGTTGCTATTCTGGGAGTTTTTGCGAAACTGTACGATATGTTTTCCGGCAGGTCCGAGGAACGCAAACCAGGCAGGGAAGAACTGCAAGTTATAGAATTTTTGCGCTGTGAAGCTGAAAAAGCTTTTGGCGGAATGAAATGCAAAAATAAAATCAGCGCGTTCGTTAAAGATTTCAATGAGTTTTTTTCCTATATCACAGGAATGTATAACGAGCAACCGGCCATAAACGATGAACTTCGCTCCAGTGTTTGGACACGGCTGACAGACTTGATAGAAAGGGCTAATAACTTTGCAAAGGGCAAACATGTTTTCAAAGTTTTCAAACCGGAAAAAAACGAGTTCATTGACAGGCTGATGAATTTTACCGGAATGGTCGACCAGTCCACGACCTCAATCATTTTTATCGATTTGAGCATGTTGGGCATCCTGCACGAGGATGAAGTAAAGGCACTGATCGAAGCCAAAAGGCAGATGGAGGACAAAAGTATAGAAGTAGGGATCATAGCAGAAGGGCCCGATACCGGAAGGATAGTTAATATTTTCGATTCCATAAAACCGGTTGAAGATTTTAAACTGTTCAGATCTGAATTTGATGCAACTTTAGGGATGCTTTATTCGCAGGATTCTTACCTGAGGATCGTCGGGAGAAGCTCCAAATCTCGTTTCCGCACTGGTCAGCCCGGGTGCTGAAAGCCGACGCATCCGAGATCTCCGAGAAAACTGCACGTGAGCTTCAAACTGCAGCTGGATCGCCAGTTTTAATATCATGGATATCGTTAATGATGCAGCCTTCAGCAGTGATCCTCTCATAAGGACAACAGCAGCCCACACGCTGGGGTTAGTGGATGGCGGCAAGGAGGCCGTTTTACTGCAAAAAATTGCCGGGGGACCCTGTAGAAGAAGTGAGGGAAGCTGCAAAAGAAGCCGTGTGTAAAGAAGAGGTGGAGAAATGACATTGCCTGATGAGCTGTTCGACAAGTTTGCAAGGCTGATATATGAAAAAACCGGGTTGCATTATGAACTCAACAAAAAGTACTATGTACAGAAAAGACTTGAAAAGCGCGCAGAATCACTTGAAATGGACAACCTGAACGAATACTACATGATGCTGAGATTTGCAGATGACGAGTCTGAGCTTGAAATGCTGGTAAACGAACTTACCGTAAACGAAACTTATTTTTTCGCGATTTCCCGCAATTGCGCAATTTTGCGGAAGATGTGCTGCCTGTGTTCATGAGGGAAAAAGGAGACAGGAAAAAAATCAAAATATGGAGCGCTGCATGTTCCACGGGAGAAGAGCCTTACACGCTGTCCATAATCCTGCTGGAAATGCTCGATGAACCCGAAGAATGGGAAATACAGATACTTGCTTCCGACATAAACACCGAGGTATTGCAAAAAGCGAGGGCCGGGCTTTATGAGGGCAGATCTGTCAGGGATGTGCCTCCTGAATACCTGGAAAAATATTTTACAAAGAGGGACGATAAATATCTTATCAATCTTAACGTCAAAAAACCTGTGTCCTTCAGGCGGATCAACTTGGCGGACCGGAACGAAATGAGCAGCGTCAGCGGATGTGATTTCATATTTTGCCGGAACTGCCTTATATATTTTGACGATGAGTCAAGGAAAAGTGTGCTGTCAAACTTTTATGAATCCCTGAATCCCGGGGGCTTTATATTCCTCGGGCACTCGGAATCTGTAGGAAGGATATCGTCTGCCTACGAGGTCCGGAAGATAGGTGATACTATCGTATATTCAAGGCCGAAGCCGGAGGAGGGGGCTTTATGAAGCAAGGTCCGTGAAAAAATCCGTGTTGTGGATGATTCAGAAAGGTGAGAAGCTTTCATGGCTATATCTTAAGAATGTTCGGCTTACAGGCGGATACCGCTGAAAATGGCGAGGCAGCGTTCGAAAAGCTGCTGAGAGATGAATACCATCTGCTTGTGACCGATATCAATGCTTCTGTAGATCCAGGGAGAGAATATATTATGTTCAGCAGAATCCATACTGAAGATGTCTATATTGCAAAATTATTCGTCAATGAGTGCAAAGAATGCCTTGACGGGCTTGAGAAAAAAATAGCGGAGCTTGAGGTCCGTAAGGATGATATTGATTTGATGGACCACATTTCCGGAAAGATCCGCAGGATTAAGAAAGCATCTTCCTTTACCGGTTTACCGGGCATTATGGGACTGAGCCATGAAACGGAACTCATACTGGATGCCGTTAAGGAGAGGAGAATAACTGCCGGAAAAGAGACTATCGACAGTCTGCTCCTGTATACGGATTTTATAAATGCCTATGTAACAGAATTGCATGAAAAGCTGGCCGAATATGAAGTTTATGGCGACGGCGGCCTGATGTACCTGGAGTTTGAAAGTTCTCAAAATGAGACGGCTGTCATTGAAAGCCTGAAGCAGGCATATGAAAACCGTGGGAACGGGGATGAAGAAAACGGCGAACTCCCTAAGACAGCTCCGGAAGCGGCAGACCTGGACATCCTGCAGTCGGAAGAATTCCGTAAGGGCCTTTCGGAAGGGATCAGGGAACAGTTTTTGCTTGAAAGCACGGAGCACATCGAGAGAATAGAGAACGATCTGCTGATACGGCTTGATGCAAATAATGACGACAGGGAGGCCATAAGTGAAATATTCAGGGCCGTCCACAGTATTAAAGGCGGAGCGGGAATGTATCTTTCTGCATTGCCGGCCAAAAGCCCCGAATATTCATACCTGAAAGATTTCACTGAAGTTGTCCATACCTATGAAAGTCTTTTGGCCCTGATAAGAGACAAGGGATACAGGTTCGACAATAAGTTGGTCGATTTGAGCCTTGCAGTGACGGATTATCTGAAATCGTTTATAAGTTCGGCTGCTTCCGGAGAATTTTGCGGCTTGCAGAGTAAAGGCATTCTTGACGGAGTCAGCAGACAAATTTCACGGATACGGTCGGAATCCGGAGGTATATTGCAGAAACCTGCATCAACGTCTCCACCGGAACCTGCCAGAACCGGCGACTCCAAAAGCAGCCTGACCCGGAGCATCCGGGTCTGCCAGGAAAAGATCGACAAAATGATGAATATGGTTTCAGAGCTTTTGGTTGCCAAAAACTCATTTATGCACATTTCGGCAAAGTTAAACATGGAGTATGACCTTCCTGAAATATCCAGGGAAGTCAAAGAGGTGGGGGCATACATCAACAGGATATCGGATGAACTCCAGAACGCAGTCATGTCTGTCAGGATGGTGGAAATCAGGACGGTGTTCCAGAAAATGCCCAGAATAGTAAGGGATATTGCCCAGAGCACAGGCAAGAAAATGGAACTGTACATGGAAGGCGAGGATACTGAGATCGATAAAACGATAATCGAACAGATCAGCGATCCCCTGGTGCATTTGATACGCAATGCTGCGGACCACGGCATCGAGACCCCGGAAGAGCGCCTCTCGAAAGGTAAGCCGGAGACCGGCAGAATCGTGTTGAGAGCATATAACAAGAACAAGTATGTATATGTCGAAATAGAGGATGACGGGGCGGGGATCGATACTGAGAAGATTAAGGAAAAAGCAATTGAAAAAGGTTTTGTCACAATGGCGGATGCCGACAGGATGAGCCGGAATCAACTGATGAACCTTATTTTCCTTCCCGGCTTCAGTACTGCAAGGCAGATAACAGAGGTATCAGGCCGGGGTGTAGGTATGGATATCGTCAAAAGCAATATAGCAAAGATCAAAGGAAATATAATGCTTGACAGTGAAGTCGGCAGGGGAACGAAATTTATCATCCGGCTGCCGCTTTCCCTGGCAGTTTCACGGGGATTGGCCGTGGAGGTGTCCGGAGAAACCTATATTATTCCTTTGGAGTATATAGTCGAGACAGTCAGGATAAACAGGAGCAGCATCCACAGTTATAATGGCAAGTGTTTTACTCATCTGAGGGGAGAAGTGATCAGGATCGACTGGCTCGGCAGGATTTTTATGGCAGGCGGAAGAGATACCCGGGAAGAAGAACTGAATGCCGTAATCCTTAACACTGGCGCTGAAAACTTCGCGATCGTCGTTGATAAGCTGAAAAATGAACAGGAATTTGTGGTAAAAACATTGGACGGCCATTTGGCTTCCATTCCCGGGATATCCGGTTCCACGCTGCTTGGAAACGGACAAGTGGTTCTGATAGTGAATCCTTCTGATTTATTGCAGCTTATGTAATAGCAAAGTATCAATGGCAAAAGGGGAGGGCAGCCGGTATGGATAAAAGATTGCATAAAT
>Ga0134097_1001871_pt1 | contig 14057 bp, 8 predicted proteins | sample 8_3taG_FD_94450 | JGI IMG/M metagenome (GOLD analysis project Ga0134097, IMG submission 94450) | Switchgrass degrading microbial communities from high solid loading bioreactors in New Hampshire, USA - 8_30_10_142_A2 metaG | ecosystem: Engineered > Bioreactor > Semi-continuous > Anaerobic >... | reverse complement strand
TGCCTGCAGCCTTCAAGAGCAGGTTATCTATTTTATCGCAATTAGCCGTGCCTCTATATTGATTTGTCCAATTTAATTTGCTGAAAGGTATGGCGTTGTGAGGCGTTATGGTTTCCTTTCCTCGTATGACTGTAAAGGTTGTTATACTGCTGCCATCTTCGCTCCGTGCCCCTAATACCCAGGGGACGGCATCACCAGACAGCACCTGTTACCCGGATTAAAACCTTTCCTTTGTGAGGCTGACCGGTCCCGGTACAACACCCGGCCCAAATTTGACCATTTCATCAATTTGTGGCATAATCTCACAAGCTTTTTTATAAAACAAAGGCGTTGATGGAAACGAGTAAGCCTGTGCTGAACTGCCAGCGACCCCGGGAGTGGTGAAAGCCGGGGCTGTTCACCAGGCTGAAAATCCTTCCGGAGCCGCGGATTGAACGCCAGCACCCGCCGCTGGTCAGTAGACGAGCCGGAGTCGTCCCCCGTTACACAGGACGCGAGAGTCCACAGGGCTATGACGCCTGTGCGCTTTCGACTGAGGCGCCCGCAGCAGCGGGAACCGGGGTGGTACCGCGGGAGATGAAACGCTCTCGTCCCTGAACTGGGACGGGAGTTTTTATTTTTATCACCGCCAGAGGAGAGAGAATGGCTTTCAAAGAAGTTTCGAATAAAGTCGATTTTCCGGCACAGGAGCGAGAACTGCTGCAGTTCTGGAAAGAGAGCCGCGCCTTCGAAAAGCTTTGTCAGCTCCATAAGGATGACCCTCCCTGGTCGTTTATCGACGGGCCGATCACGGCTAACAACCCGATGGGCGTGCATCACGGCTGGGGCCGCACGTATAAAGACCTGATGCAGCGCTTCCAGACCATGCGCGGTCATCAGCTGCGCTACCAGAACGGCTTCGACTGCCAGGGTCTGTGGGTCGAAGTGGAGGTGGAGAAAGATCAGGGCTTCCGCTCGAAACAGGATATCGAGGCGTTTGGACTGGAAGCGTTTGTGCGGCTGTGCAAGGCACGCGTACTGCGCTACGCAGCCGTCCAGACAGAGCAGTCGATCCGGCTGGGATACTGGATGGACTGGAACGACCCCGACCAGCTGCGCTGGCTGGCGGACAAACTGGTAGAAGATCCTTCTCAGGAAGTCACGATCGAAGGGCCCCACGGGCCGGTGACAGGCACGGTGGAGCAGATCGTCGGGCAGCTGGGGTCCGAAAAGCTGGGAGGCAGCTACTTCACCTTCTCCAACGAGAACAATTACATGATCTGGAGGTTCCTGAAAAAGTGCTGGGAGAACGGCTGGGTATACCGCGGCGCCGACGTCATGCCCTGGTGCCCGCGCTGTGCAACGGGCATCAGCCAGCACGAAATCGTCACCGATGGCTACGCCGAGCTGACACACGACAGTGTGACCCTGCGCTTCCCCCTGACCCAGCCCGACCCCAGCGGAACGGGGTTTATACCGCGCAGGGACCCTCAGACCGGCCTTCCGGAAGCGCTGCTGGTGTGGACAACCACCCCCTGGACGCTCACCAGCAACGTCGCCGCCGCCGTAGGACCCGAACTGGTCTACCTGAAGGTGCGCCAGGGTAACGAGGTGCTCTATTTATCAAAAGGCACGCAGCACATGCTGCAGGGCGAATACCATGTGCTTGGCGAGCTCAAAGGCGAAGCGATGGAGGGCTGGACCTACTCCGGGCCCTTCGATGACCTGCCCGCAGCCCAGGAACCCGGCGGGTACACGCACCTGAAAGAACTGAAGCGCGATCTGCCTTACAGCGCCGCGCAGTCCCACCGCGTGATTCTGTGGGACGCCGTCGGCGAGGCGGAAGGCACCGGCATCGTGCACATCGCACCGGGCTGCGGCGCTGAGGACTTCCAGCTTGGCCGCGAATATCATCTGCCGCCGGTCGCCCCGCTGGATGACCAGGGCTATTTCACCGAGGGGTTCGGCTGGCTGACCGGCCAGCATGTCTCACAGGTCGCCGGGCCGATCTTTTCCGCCCTGGAGCAAAAGGGGCTGCTTTACAAAGTTGCCCCTTACCGGCACCGCTACCCCACCTGCTGGCGCTGCAAAACGGAGCTAGTTTTCCGCCTGGTGGATGAATGGTTTATCAGCATGGGCGAAGTCTACGATAAACCGCGCCACGAACTTACAGCGGAGGAGAAGGCCTCCAGCCTGCGCTACCAGATCATGGACGTGGTCGACAAGATCCGCTGGATCCCCGCTTTCGGGTACGAGCGCGAGATGGATTGGCTGCGCAACATGCACGACTGGATGATCAGCAAGAAGCGCTACTGGGGGCTGGCGCTGCCAATCTGGGTGTGTGAAAGCTGCCAGCATTTTGTCGTGATTGGAGATGATGAAGAGCTGCAGGCGCGCGCCGTCAGCGGCTGGGATCAGTTTGCCGGGCATACGCCCCATCGTCCCCACATCGACGCAGTGAAGCTCGCCTGCCCACAGTGCGGCGGCCGGATGAGCCGCATCCCCGATGTCGGCAATCCCTGGCTGGATGCCGGGATCGTCCCCTTCAGCACGCTGCGCTACCGCAGCGACCCGGATTACTGGCGCACCTGGTATCCGGCGCAGTGGATCACCGAATCCTTCCCCGGCCAGTTCCGCAACTGGTTCTACAGCCTGCTGGCGATGGCCACGGTGCTCGACCAGAGCCCACCTTTCCTGCAGAATCTGGGTTACGCCACCCTGGTGGCTGAGGATGGGCGCCCCATGCATAAAAGCTGGGGCAATGCCATCGAGTTTAATGAAGCTGCAGACCGGATGGGTGTGGACGTGATGCGCTGGCTGTACTTCAGTCAGAAGCCCGAAAACGACCTGCTGTTCGGCTACGGGCGCGGCGACGAAGCCCGGCGGCAGTTCCTGCTCCCGCTGTGGAACGTGTACAGCTTTTTCGTGACCTACGCCAACCTGGATGGCTGGACCCCGTCGCATGCTTTTGATCCCCACACCCCGGAAGGTCCAACCCCCGGCAGCGAGCACGTGCTCGACCGCTGGATCCTGAGCCGGCTGAACGAGGTCAACGCCGTCCTGACCGACAGGATGGAAGCCTCAGAATTCTATCTGGCCTCGCTGGCGGTCAGCCAGTTGATCGATGATCTGACCAACTGGTATGTACGCCGCAGCCGCCGGCGGTTCTGGAAGAGCGAGCAGGATGCAGACAAGCAGGAGGCATACGCCACCCTGTACCATGTGCTGGTTAAACTGGCACGCCTGCTGGCGCCGGTCACACCTTTTGTGACCGAGGCAATCTACCAGAATCTGGTGCGCAGCGCCTTCCCGCAGGCCTTCGAAAGCATCCACCACACCCGCTGGCCGGAAGCAGACCTGTCGGCTGTGGACAAAGACCTGCTGGAGCAGATGGATCTGGCGCGCCAGGCGGCCAGCCTGGGTCTGAGCGCGCGCAGCAGCGCGGGGTTAAAGGTGCGCCAGCCGCTGGCCAGGGCGCTGGCCTACGATGCAGGCCGCCGCTCGCTCAACGCGGACCTCGTGGAAATCATCAAGGATGAGCTGAATGTCAAGCGCTTCGAGCTGGTGGAGGATCCCGGCACACTCGTAACCTACCAGCTCCTGCCCGACAATAAACTGCTGGGGCCGCGTTTTGGCGCCCGCTTCCCGCAGGTGCGCGCCGCGCTGCAGGCCGCAGATGCAGCCAGCCTGGCTTCCCGCCTGAACGCAGGAGAGCCGGTGGAATTAATGGTCGACGGCAAACGCGTGCAGCTTACACCCGGGGAAGTTCAGGTGCACACTCAACCTTCCCCGGGCCTGGCGGTAGCCAGTGCAGGCGGTCTGACGCTCGCCGTGGACACCGTCCTGACCGAGGAACTGCGCCGCGAGGGCCTGGCACGCGAGCTGGTGCGCCGGATTCAGGCGCTGCGAAAAGAAGCCGGCTTCCAGATCGAAGAGCGCATCGAGACCTATTACCAGTTTGAAACCCGGCAACAAAAAGATGGGGTCCAGGATGCGCAGAGATTGGAAAGCGTATTCAAGGAATGGGCAGATTATATCTGCACGGAAACACTCTCCACCCATCTGGTCGCCTCGCCGCCGCCGCAGGATGCCAGCGTGGAAAAGCTGCGCCTGGAAGGCGAGCAGGTGCTTGTGGGCGTGCGGCGAGCGGGAAAGAACCCACCTGCAGCCGGTTAAAAACCGGCTATACTTAAGGGGTTTTCCACACCGCCGCCGTCCGTATGACATGACGTAAATTCTGCTTCCCCTGGGAAGCTGTTTCGATCGATATCCATTGGATCAGGAGTAGAAGTTGTTCAAGCCAGTTTCTCCAAAACTCAACACCATCTTGCTGGAAGAGAACGTCCTGCGCTTCTGGAAGATTCACCGCATTTTTGAAAAGACCGATTCCCAGCGCAAAGGACGACCGGAGTATGTTTTTTATGAAGGCCCGCCGACGGCCAATGGCCGCCCCGGTGTGCACCACGCACTGGCGCGCGCCTTCAAAGATGTCTTCCCGCGTTTCAAAGTGATGCGCGGCCATCACGTCGTGCGCCGCGGCGGCTGGGATACCCACGGGCTGCCCGTTGAAATCGGGGTGGAAAAGAAGCTCGGCTTCACGAACAAGAGCCAGATCGAAGCCTATGGGATCGCCCAATTCAACGAGCTCTGCCGCCAGTCCGCCTTTGAGTATATTCAGGAGTGGGAGAAGTTCACCGACCGCCTGGGGTTCTGGGTCAATCTGGATGATGCCTACATCACCTATACGAATGACTACATCGAATCGGTCTGGTGGATTCTGAAATCCTTATGGGATAAAGACCTGATTTACCAGGGTTATAAGGTGGTCCCGTACTGTCCCCGCTGCGGCACCCCCCTTTCCGACCACGAAGTTTCGCTGGGCTACCGCGAAGCCGTGGATCCCTCGGTCTTCGTGCGCATGCCGCTGGTGGACCAGCCGGGCACTTCTCTGCTGGTCTGGACGACCACTCCCTGGACCCTGCCGGGGAATGTGGCTGTCGCAGCGCACCCCGATGTCGAATATGTCACCGTAGAGGCGCCGCTGCCCGAGGGCGGCACCGAACGCCTGATCCTGGCACGTCCGCTGCTCGAAAAAGTCTTCGGAGAAGAGGCCGTACAGAGCGGAACGGTGAAAGTTGTCGAATCCTACAAAGGTAAAAAGCTGCAGGGCAAACGCTACCACCCGTTGTTCACCTTCGTCCCGCCCGAAAAACCGGCCTATTATGTGGTCATGGAGGACTACGTCACCACCGAGGACGGCAGTGGTCTGGTGCACACCGCCCCGGCATTCGGTGCCGAGGATATGCAGGCCGCCCTGGAGTACGATCTGCCCGTGCTGATGACCGTAACCGATGACGGCACGTTTATCCCGGAAGTGCGGCCGTGGAGTGGTCAGTTTGTGAAAGACGCCGACCCGCTGATCATCCAGGATCTGGAACGACGCGGCCTGCTTTTCCGAGCCGGAACCATCACCCACACCTACCCCTTCTGCTGGCGCTGCGACACCCCCCTGCTGTACTACGCTCGCGGCACCTGGTACATCCGCACCAGCCAGTTCCGCGACCGGCTGGTGGCTCTCAACGAACAGATCAACTGGTATCCGGAGCACATTAAACACGGGCGATTCGGCAACTGGCTGGAGAACAACATCGACTGGGCTCTGGGGCGCGAACGCTATTGGGGCACCCCGCTGCCGGTCTGGGAGTGTCAGGAATGCCACCACCAGATCTGCGTAGGCTCGCGTCTCGAACTCTCAGAGTATTCCGGACGTGATTTGAGCAATCTCGACCTGCACCGCCCCTTTGTGGACGAAGTCACCTTCCCCTGCCCCGAATGCCAGGGCGAGATGCAGCGCGTCCCCGAATTGATCGATGTGTGGTTCGACTCCGGGTCGATGCCGGTCGCCCAGTGGCACTATCCCTTTGAAAACCAGGAGACCTTCAAGCAGCAGTTCCCGGCTGACTTCATCAGCGAGGCTGTGGATCAGACGCGCGGCTGGTTCTACTCGCTGCACGCCATCAGCACCATGCTCTTCGACCAGATTGCCTTCAAGAACGTCATCTGCCTGGGGTTGATCCTGGATGCCGAAGGACAGAAGATGTCCAAGTCGCGCGGGAACGTTGTCGATCCCTGGGATGTGCTCAACACCCACGGCGCCGACGCCTTCCGCTGGTACCTGTACACGGCCAGCCCCGCCGGCCAGGAGCGCCGCTTCTCCGTGGACCTGGTGGGAGAAGTGGTTAAAAACTTCACCCTGACCCTGTGGAACGTGTATTCGTTCTTCGTCACCTATGCCAACCTGGATAAATGGACGCCGCAGGAAGACCGCAGCGCCTACCAGTACAGCGACCTGGACCGCTGGCTGCTCTCTGAACTGCATGCCCTGGTGCGGACCGTAACCAACGCGCTGGAAAATTACGATGTCACCGGTGCAACCCGCCCGATTCAGAACTTCGTCGATGACCTCTCGCGCTGGTACCTGCGCCGCTCCCGGCGCCGCTTCTGGAAGAGCGAATCGGACGCCGACAAGCAGGCCGCTTATGCTGCCCTGTATGAAACGCTGGTCACGCTGAGCAAGCTGCTTGGCCCCACCATGCCTTTTATGGCGGAGGAAATGTACCAGAACCTGGTGCGCTCAATAGACCCACAGGCGCCCGAATCCGTGCACCTGGCCGATTGGCCGGTCTACGACACGCAGAAGATCTTCGAAACCCTGAACGCAGATATGCAGCTCGTGATGCGCCTGGCCTCCCTGGGCCATGCTGCACGGAACCAGGCGGCGATCAAAGTTCGCCAGCCCCTGGCGAGGATTTCCTACTCTGTATCCAACCCGGATGAAGTGCGCGCCCTGGAACAGTACGCCGACCTGCTCAAGGATGAGCTGAACGTCAAGGAAATCTGCACTCTGGGTTCTACCGGCGAGGCGGTCTCGTACTCGCTCAAGCCGCTCCCGAAGCAGCTTGGTCAGAAGTACAAAGCGCTTTTCCCGCAGGTCAGCAAGGCCATCCTGGCGCTGGACGCCGAGCAGGCCGCCCGCCGGCTTCTGGAAGGCAGCCCGGTTGAGATCACCGTGGATGGTCAGGTGCTTCAAATCCATCCGGACGAAGTCGAGGTGCGGGCGGAGGCGAAGAGCGGCCTGGTCATCGCTTCAGAAGGCCCATACCTGGCTGCCCTGCAGACCGAGCTCACGCCCGACCTGATTAACGAAGGCCTGGCGCGCGAATTTGTACGCCGCGTACAGGACCTGCGCAAACAGGCCGACTTCGAAATCGCCGACCGCATCCGCCTGTATGTCACGGCCACTCCCGGCCTGAAAGAAGCGATTCAGGCGCACCGGGAGTACATCATGGGAGAAACCCTGACCCTGGAGCTGATCGAAGCTGCTCCGCCGCCGGAGGCAGCCCAGGTGACCGCCAGTTTTGACGGCGAAGAAGTGACGGTTGGCATCGAAAAAGCAATGTAAACCTTAAAGGTGACAGCGAGGGTGGGGGCTCCCCACCCTCGCAGCGGTATTACAATACACCCATGCAGCTAATCAACCAGCCTACAATCACCACCAACGGTGTGGTTCGCCCCACCCTGGTCGAGGTTAACCTCGACCGTCTGACAGAAAATTATCGCGCTATCCAGCAGAAGGTTGCTCCGGCGCGTGTTATGGCCATCCTCAAGGCCAACGCTTACGGGCACGGCCTGGTGGAGGTCGCCCGGCATATATGCGCACTCGGTGTGGATTATCTGGGCGTGGCTGTGCTGGAGGAGGGGATTCTGCTGCGCGAGCAGGGAATCACAGCACCGGTCCTGGTGCTTGGAGGCATTCTCGGCAACCAGATTCCGCTCTTCCTCAAATACGACCTGACCCTGACCGCCTCATCCGTAGAAAAGCTGGAGCACATCGAGGAAGCAGCCCGCCAGATGGGCGTCACCGCCCGCGTGCACCTGAAAATCGATACCGGGATGGAGCGCATTGGCGTGCATTACTACAGCGCGGAGACCCTGCTCGAGGCCAGCCTGCGCCAGAAGCACATCCAGGTGGAAGGGATTTTCTCACACTTTGCGAACGCCGACACGGACGACCCCAGCTACACGCGCCTGCAGCTTGAGCGCTTCATGGAAGTGCTGAGCTTCTATGAACGCCGCAGCCTTCCTACCCCGCTGCGCCATATTGCCAATTCGGCTGCAATTCTGCAGTATCCAGAAAGCTACCTGGACATGGTCCGCGCGGGAATCCTGCTGTACGGCGTCTATCCTTCTCCGGAAGTTGCGCGCAGCATCCAGGTGCGCCCGGCGTTGAGCTGGAAATCGCACGTGGTTTTCTTCAAAGTGGTCAAACCCGGTCACCCGGTCGGCTACGGGTCGACCTGGCAGAGCGATCATATGGTGCGCGTGGTCACTGTGCCGGTCGGATACGGTGATGGTTACTTCCGCTGCATGTCTGGGAAAGCTGAGGTCATCCTGCACGGAAAACGCTACCCCGTGGTGGGCCGCATCGCGATGGACCAGATCATGGTCAATATCGAATGGGATTCGGCTTACAATAACGATGAAGTGATCTTGATCGGCGAGGATGGGGACGTTTCCATCACCTGTGAAGACCTGGCCTGCTGGGCCGACACGATCCCGTACGAAATACTGACCAATATCAACACGCGCGTACCCAGAGTTTACGTACACGACCCGAAATAACCCCCGGCCCTGCCATGAGCACCTGCCAGGGGACCATCACCAGCCTGTTTAACATCTCTACCCGCGGATGGATTGAACAGGCTGGCTTTTTTGATTCCCAGTGCTAAAGCCTGCTATACGCCAGTCAACACTGGGCTGATCACCAATCTGCTCCTGCCGGGTAAAGCCCGGTGGCTTGTATGCAGTTAATCATTTGCAGCTCCAGATAGCCGCCGCAGCAGTTTTTTTCTCCTTCGCACTGCTGCCGGCCCCAGGCATGTCGATGTTTGTCGATGACGTGCTATACTTAGGAACGGCTTGTTCTCTGGCTGTGCGGAAATTCAACCAGAGAACTTTTGTGACTGTTACTGCCCTGCAATAAAGCCCCACAGTCCTGACGCCTGTGGGGCATTTCTCTACATGACACCGTCATTGGGCTCGTCACCGGGGGACGCAGACGGGCATAAAATCCACTCCATTAAATTATTCGTATATTTACCGTAAATGGGTAAAATACCCGGAGGAATACAGGTGGGTCAATGAGTACAGGATGGGACAATGGGGCGGCTTTATCCAGCCTGCGCAAACGCTGGTGGGCTTTTGCGGCTTTTTCGCTGGGCTTTCTGGCTGCAGGGTATCTGCTGATCTCTGCCGGAGAACAGCCCCGGTCCACGCTTTCCGGGCTGGCATTTCCGCTGCACTGGCTGCTGATCTGCGCGGCAGTACTGTCCTTTGAACTGCGCATCCTCTGGAAAGGCCTTTCTGATAACTATAAGGAGACCGACGCTGGCAGGCAGCTTCTACCGGACCTCGGCCCCGGCAGCCTGCTCACCCTGCTGCGCGGCGTGTTGATTGCCGGCGTCAGCGGGTTCCTGTTCGCTGGCGAGCCATCCGGCTGGCTGCGCTGGGTTCCGGCGGTGCTCTTCACCCTGGCAATCAGCACTGATTTTCTGGATGGTTATCTGGCGCGCATCACAGACCATGTCACGCAGCTCGGAAAATCACTGGATTTGAACTTTGACAGCATAACCGTGCTCAGCGGCGCGCTGCTGGCTGTGCAGTACGGACAGGTGCCGTGGTGGTATGCCAGCGTCGCTCTGGCGCGTTATGTGTTTATCGTAGGGCTGTGGGTGCGCCGGCGCATGGGGCTGCCCGTTTTCGATCTGCCGCCCAACCAGGCCCGGCGCGGCCTTGCCGGTGTGCAGATGTGTTTCATCGCCGCCGTTCTCTGGCCGGTCTTCGCCCCACCGGGAACGCAAATCGCTGCCGTGGCTTTCGCTCTGCCCTTTCTGGCGGGATTTGGACGCGACTGGCTGGCGGTGAGTGGAATGCTTCCGGGAACCTGGCAGGCAGCCGTACTCCCGCAGGGCCTGCGCTCCTGGCTGCCAGTTTTCCTGCGCCTGCTGGCCGCCGGCCTCATGCTGGCCCAGCTTCTCAACCGCATTGCCTCGTTTTCGGTCGGAAGTGGTTCTGACATGCTGTGGATCCTGGCTGTCAGCCTTGCTGAAGGGATCATCCTGCTGTCCGCAGCCCTGGGCGCCGCCGGCCGCATCGCCGCCATTCTGGGGCTGATACTGGTGGGAACCCAGCAGGCGATCACCGGAATCTCCCCCGCTCAGGTCATCCTGATCGTAGCGTTCACCATGCTGCTCTTTATGGGGACCGGCCGGCTTTCTTTGTGGACCCCCGAAGAAGAATGGATCCATCACCGCGCCGGAGAGAAGCGCGCGAGGCGCGTGGAGCGTGCTGCATGATATCCATCCCCCTTCGCCGCTGGTATTTCATCCTCTGGCCTTTACTGCTGCTCCTGCTCTTCTGGGCGCTGCGCAGTATTCCGCTGTATTCCGTTCTGGACACGCTGGCGGCACTTCGGCTCTACCAGCTTGCGATCCTGGGCGCCTTAAACGCAGTGATCCTGTTCCTGCTCAGCAGCCGCTGGTGGTTGATTTTACGGGCGATGGGTTATCAAGTTTCGTATCTCTCTCTGCTGGGATACCGGCTGGCCTCCTTTGGCATCAGCTACTTTACCCCTGGGGGCCAGTTCGGAGGCGAACCTCTGCAGGTATACATGCTGCGGCGCAGGCACCATCTTCCGGGCGCTGCTGCCCTGGCTTCGGTCAGCCTGGATAAAGTCATCGAACTGGCTGCCAGCTTCACCTTCCTGTGCGCCGGTTTTGTCCTGATCCTGAACGGCGGGCTCGCCCACTGGCTGGCACACTCACAGACCGTGCTGGCGATCGCTGTGCTGCTGGCGCTGCCGCTGCTGTATTTTCTGGCGCTTCTCGGGGGCTTCCACCCAATCTCATTTCTAATTCAGCGTCTGCCCGCGCGGATACAGAAGACGCCGCCGGCCAGGCGGCTGCTGCCGGTAATCTCCGCCGCGGAAAAACAGACAACCTTCCTGTTTCGCCAGAATCCTCTGCTCATCCTCTGGATGCTGCTGCTGTCCGCTCTGACATGGACGTTGATGCTGCTCGAATACTGGCTGATGCTGTCCTTTCTGGGCGTCGATCTCAGCCTGTCGCAGGCGGTGATCGTCCTCACGGCCGCGCGTCTGGCTTTTCTCACGCCCGCTCCAGGTGGGCTGGTAGCTCTGGAGGCGGGACAGATTTTCATCCTGCAGCTTTTAGGCGCCGAATCGGCTGCAGGTGTGAGCGCCAGCCTGCTGATCCGTATCCGCGACGTGGCCACGGGCGTTTTTGGGTTATGGTGGGCCGGGATGCTTTCGCGATCCGGCGCAGCTGAACCGGTGCCCATTCGAACGACGGATCCATAATTTTTGATAAGGAGGATATTGAGATGAAAACGGCACAGGCAAAAAGCACCACCGGAGAACGGATTGGTTTATTGCGAATCGGTATCGGCATCCTGGGATTAATCACGGCTGCCATTCATATCAGCCTGCTCTTCCCCGATCCGCTCTTCATCCTGAATGGGCTGGGGTATCTGGCGCTGCTGGCAGCCTATTTTCTCCCAATTCCGTTTTTTCAACAGAACCGTTCACTGGTGCGCTGGGCATTTATCGGTTACACTCTAATCACCATTCTGGCCTGGGTGGCCATCGGCGATAAGAGCTGGCCAGAAGGGGCGCTCGGCTACATCACGAAGGGGATCGAAGTCGTTCTGATTGCTCTTCTGCTGTCAGACCGGCGCTAAACACCACATCCGCCGCTTGAATCACCCTGCGGCGGCAGTACTGCGAAAGGGGGAAGGATATACAATTCATGACATCTTTACAGGTTACCCGCATGGTTTCAGCGCGGATTCCCACTGCTGTGGGAGAATTTCAACTCATCCTGTACCACAACAACCACGACGATAAAGAGCATCTGGCGTTCACGTACGGAGAGGTTGAAAACTGCCGGGACGTTCTGGTGCGCGTTCATTCTGAGTGCTTCACCGGCGACGTTCTGAGTTCCCAGCGCTGTGACTGCGGCGAACAGCTCCACCGTGCCATGCAGCAAATTGCGGAAGCCGGTCGCGGGGTGGTCGTCTATCTACGCCAGGAAGGTCGGGGGATTGGACTGCTCGACAAACTGCGCGCTTACAATTTACAGGACCAGGGATATGACACCGTAGAGGCCAATATCTTACTTGGCCACCAGGCGGATGAACGTGATTACACGCTGGCGGCACGGATTCTCGAAGACCTGCAGGTGCTCTCCGTGCGCCTGCTGACCAATAACCCGGACAAAATCGAACGGCTGAAGGCACTGGGGATTCCGGTTACCGAACGAGTCCCCATGCGCTCAACCGTCAACGAGGAGAACCTGGCTTACCTGTCTACTAAAAAGCAGCGCATGCACCATCTGCTGGAACTTACCGGACTCACCGGCAGCATAGAGCGCCGCCACCATGGAAATGGTACCCATCGCTTCCTGGCTGGCGGAAGCTGAGGCCCACCGGCGTAAATACGGGAGACCGCTGGTCACCCTGACCTATGCACAAAGCCTGGACGGCAGCATCAGCACCCGTCGGGGCGAGCCCCTGGCGATCAGCGGGCCGGCATCTCTGGCGCTGACCCACCGCCTGCGAGCCGCCCACCAGGCGCTCCTGGTTGGGATCGGCACCGTGCTGGCAGATAACCCGCGCCTGAACGTACGCCTGGCGGAGGGTGAGAGCCCAAGGCCAGTGATCCTGGACAGCCATCTGCGATGCCCACTTGAAGCGCGGCTCTTTCAGAGCGGCCGCCAGGCACCAATCCTGGCGGCCGCCCCTCCGGTCAGTCCCGCGCAGCGCAGCCGGCTGCAGGCAGCCGGCGCCGAAATCTGGGAAATTCCCCGCGACTCCTCTGGCCGGCTGTCCCTGGCTGCGCTCCTGACCACCCTTGGTCTGGCCGGAATCAGCAGCCTGATGGTGGAAGGTGGCGCGCGCGTGATCACCAGCTTTTTGCAAGCACATCTGGTAGACCAGGTGATTCTGACGGTTGCGCCGCTTTTTATCGGCGGGCTGAATGCCGTAGAGGAAACGCTGCTCCCCACCCCGCTGCGCCTGGAAGATGTTGGGATAACCCGCATGGATGAAGATATCATTTTGTGGGGAAAAATCTGCGCGGAAGAAGGATAAGATGGCATGAAGCGCAGCGTTCTATATTTCACCGCCCCACACCAGGTTAGCCTGTGCGAAGAAGAATTACCCGAGCCTGAGCCTGGTCAGGTGCTGGTGAAAACTGTACTATCCGCCATCAGTCCCGGAACGGATGCTTTGATCTACCGCGGCCAGTTCCCCCGTGACCTGGAAATCGACGCAAAACTGCCTGCTCTGAGCGGTAAATTCACCTACCCGTTCTCATACGGGTATGCAGCCGTTGGTCAGGTAATCCGCTGCGGTGAAGATGTGGACCCGGCATGGGAAGGGCAGAAGGTGTTTGCTTTCCAGCCGCACGCCAGTCATTTTCTGGCCGCAGTCGACAGCCTGCTGCCCATTCCGGAGCAGCTCGCCCTCGAAGACGCCGTCTTTCTTCCCAACATGGAAACTGCCGTCAACTTCCTGCTCGATGGCGCGCCGGTGATCGGAGAGCGGGTGGTCGTCTTCGGGCAGGGGATCGTTGGCCTGCTGACCACTGCGCTGCTGGCGCTCTTTCCGCTGCAGTGTCTGGTCACTCTGGAACCGGTCGAAATGCGCCGTCAGGCCTCTCTGCAGGCCGGCGCACACCACAGCTTTGATCCGCTTGCACCTCAGGCTCTGGAACAGGTAAAGGAGATCCTGGGGACGGATCTGGCCGATCTGGTCTATGAACTCTCGGGGACGCCTGACGTGTTGAACCAGGCCCTGGCGCTGTGTGGATTCGCAGGCCGGCTGGTGATCGGCTCCTGGTACGGGGAAAAACGCGCCAGCCTGGATCTGGGAGGACGGTTTCACCGCAGCCGCATCCATCTGATCAGCAGCCAGGTGAGCACTCTGTCGCCAGAGCGCAG
>Ga0134097_1001865_pt1 | contig 14100 bp, 7 predicted proteins | sample 8_3taG_FD_94450 | JGI IMG/M metagenome (GOLD analysis project Ga0134097, IMG submission 94450) | Switchgrass degrading microbial communities from high solid loading bioreactors in New Hampshire, USA - 8_30_10_142_A2 metaG | ecosystem: Engineered > Bioreactor > Semi-continuous > Anaerobic >... | reverse complement strand
GTGCAACGCTACTCGCTCAATACGCCCACCCTGGAGACGATCGAGCAGGTTGCGGCGCGCGGCTATCGCGTGCGGCTGGTGGGCTTTTTCAGCGGGCGAACGCTGCGCGAGCGCGAGGCGGCGGACCTGCTGCTCCGCCAGTACGACGCGCACGGCGGCGACACGATCGAAGTGGTGTACATCGATCCCGACGCGCAGCCAGACGTCGCACGCGCGTACGGCTATCAGGCCGGGCAAGACGGCACGATCTTCCTTGCGCTGCTGGACGCAAACGGGGAGCTTCTTGACACGTTCACGCCGCGCCTGATCGGCCCCGCCAGCGAGCGCGACATCACCACCGCGCTGCGGGCGCTCGTCAGCGCGGGGCAGTTCAAAATCTACTTCACGTTCGGGCATGGCGAGCTTGACATCCGCCGCACGGACGACGCGAACATCTCGCGGCTGGCGGTCAGTTTGATCGACGCCGGGATTGCGGTCGAGCAGATCAGCCTGCTCGACGTGCTGAACACTGGCATTCCGGACGACGCCAGCGCCGTGATGATCGTCGGGGCGCGCGTCGCGTTCACCGAGGACGAGGTCGCGGTGCTGGACGAGTACATTCAGCGTGGCGGGCAGCTGGCGATCTTCACCGATCCGCCCCATGTGGACGAAGGCACCGCGCTGACCAATACCTTCCTCGAAGAAGGCAGCTCGTTCAGCAACTATCTGTGGGAAGAGTTCGGCGTGCGTCCGCTCGACGCCCTGCTAATCCAGAACGCGCCATATTATCTCAACGAGTTCACGCCGGTCATCAACGCGACCCTGCCCCACACCCTGCTGGAACTGGCGCAGGATCAGCAGGTGGTGATGAGTTGGGTGCGGCCCTTCGCGCTGGTCGACGAGCCGGCAGGCCGTCAGGCGCTTTACCAGCGAGAGCCGTTGTTCGCCAGCTCGGAAGACGCGTATGGCGAAACAGGCCTGCAAACCCTTCTCGAAACGTCTCGGATCGAGTATAATATCGGGCGCGATCTCACCGCCCCGCTGGTGCTCGGCGTCACCGTACGCCGCACCGGCGAAAGCCAGCTAGACGCTGCGCCGCGCCTCGTCCTGATCGGCGATTCCGACCTCGTAAGCAACCAGTTCGTGCAAAGCCTGCCAGGCAACGTCTGGTTCTGGACCGATCTGGTCGACTGGCTGACGGGCTACGTGGAGTCGGTCAGCTTTACACCCATCACCGATCCCACACTGCTGAACCTGGTGCTCTCAGACCAACAGCGCAGCACCATCGCCGTGATTACGATGGTGATTCTGCCGTGCGCGGTCCTGGCGCTGGGGGGAGCCGTTTGGTGGTATCGACGCCGTTAGGTTACACTTACTAAGTGAGATTTCTGTCAGCGGGACCGTGAAATGCTGCGCCGACCCGTGATGTATGCTCTGCTGGCGGTGTTCGCCGGCGCGATGGTCCTGCTGCTTATGCTGGAAGATCCGAGCGCGATCGACAACCTTAACGCCGCGGCGAGCGTGCTGTTTCCGCAATTGAGCCGCGCTGAGCATATTGAACGCATAGAAGTGCGGAATGTCACGCAAGGGACAGGCGTTTTGCTTGTTCGTGACGGCGAGGGAATGTGGTACGCTGCACAGATGCCTCAATTTGACGACGGTCTACCGGCCGACGCGATCGACCAGGCCGCCGTTGAGGCCCTCGCGCTCTCGATTACACGGCTCGCCGCCGTCGACCGCTTCGACGCCACCCCGGACAACCTGGCGCGATTCGGAGTGCGGCCGCAGCCCGAGTATGAGCTTCAATTCGCGGGTCGCGACATCACCGGACGCGCGTTTGAATCGGTGGTGTTTGAAGTGGGGGACCGGAATCCTGACCAGGTCGCGCGATATGTCTGGCCGCGCGACAGCGAGCAGGTTTTTCTGGTCGAGGTCGATTTCTTGCTAGAACAACTATCTGGTACGGCGCCATCTGCCGTGAATTCCGCCGACGAGACGCCGACGGCGACCGTGTCGGCCCCTGTGCCCTGACGAAACCGCGCTTTGCCGCGGATGTCGAGGGCACCCTACCGTTCGGTGGTAGGGTGTCTTTGTGTGGACGCTTAGCGATAGCGATATGACGGTATCAGGAAACCAACCAACACCCTCTCGCACGGCAGATGCCGAGGCTTTGCCACGCCTGATCGCGCTAGGCCAGCAGCGGGGGTATATTACATACGACGACATCCTCTCGCTGATGCCCGAGCTTGAGACGCAGATTGACGAGCTGGAAGAAATGCTCGACGCCCTGCATCAAGCCGGGATTGAGGTCATTCCTGCGGCCCCAGAGAGCGAGCTCGAGGCCGAAGAGCTGGTCGATGAAGCCGAGCCTGAGGAAGAAGGGGAAGAGGCCCGGCCGCCTACGAACCACCACGAGGCGACGCTCGATCCGAGCGCGCTGTACGAGGATCTAATCGAGGATGCCGGGTATCAGCAGGCGATCGAAACCGACGATGTTGTCGGGCTCTATCTGAAAGAAGCCGGGCGCGTCCCGCTACTGACCGCCGAAGAGGAAGTCACGCTCGCCAAACGGATGGAAGCGGGCAAACTCGCTGAGGAGCAGCTTGCGGAATACGGCGATAGCCTGTCGCCCGAGGAGCGTTGGGAGCTTCAGGAGATCGTCGAAGACGGCGAAGCCGCGCAGGAATACCTGGTGCGCGCCAATTCGCGCCTCGTGATCAGCGTGGCGAAGAAGTACATCGGGCGTGGCGTGCCGTTTCTGGACCTGATCCAGGAAGGGAACATCGGGCTGATCCGCGCGGCGCGCAAGTTCGAGTGGCAGCGCGGGCACAAGTTCAGCACCTACGCGACGTGGTGGATCCGGCAGGCCGTCAGCCGCGCCGTGGCTGACCAGGGGCGGACCATCCGCGTGCCGGTCCACATGGGCGACCAGATCAACCGGATGCGGCGCGTCCAGACGCAAATCGCGCAGCAGCTTGGGCGCGAGCCGACAATGGAAGAGATCGCCGAGGAAATGGAAACCACGCCCGACAAGGTCGCCGATCTGATCGAGATTTCGCGCCGCCCGATCAGCCTGGAGACGCCGATCGAGGAAGACGCCGATTCGGAATACGGCGACTTTATCGAGGACGAAAACACGCCTCAGCCGACCGAGGTCGTGACGCAGAACCTGCTGCGCGAGCATCTGGCGCAGGTATTGGAGCGGCTGCCGAAGCGTGAGGCGCACATTCTGCAGCTTCGCTACGGATTGCTGGACGGCGAGACGCACACACTCGAAGAAGTGGGCCAGGAGATCGGCGTAACGCGCGAGCGTGTGCGACAGCTTGAGGCGCAAGCGCTCAACCGGCTGCGTCATTCGTCCGCCTTCCAGCTTTTGCAGGACTATCTGCTGGAGGTCTGATCATGCGCGCCCAGTCGAAGCGAACTGTCTGGCTGCTACCCCTGCTGCTCGTCGTGGTAGGGGTGCTTCTCTTGCTGGACAATTTCCTGCTGCTCGACGTCGACCTGACACCGTACTGGCCCTGGCTGCTCGTCCTGGCCGGGCTGCAGGTGCTGGTCAAGGGCGACATCGCGCCGAGCTGGCAGGCACATAGCTTCGGCATCACGCGCGGCAGCGTCCGCTCTGGCACACTGGAGATCGAAAGCGGCGAGATTGACGTGCAGATTCGCGCGCTCCGCAAACCGGGCCGCTTGATCGCCGGGCAATACACCGCCCGCTCGCGCCCCAGCCTGAACGTTCGCAACAACCATGCTACGCTTCAGCTTCAGCGCGGGCAAACGTGGTGGCTCTCGATGGCAGACTGGGACCTCGGCCTTGCGAGCGATCTGCCGTGGGGGCTGCTCGCCAGCAGTTCGATCGGCAACCTCGACGTGGACCTGCGCGGATTGGTCTTGGAGCGCGCCGTGATCGCGTCCGGCATGGGGACGGTGACCGCCGTCGCGCCGGATCGCGCCAGCGGGCCGATCTTCCTGCGCTCGACGCTGGGGGATGTGCGCGTCGCCGTTCCCGAAGACATGCCCGCGACGATTATTGTGAAGGCAGGGCCGTTCGCCCGCGTGCGCGTCGATTCGCGGCGCTACGAAGAAATCAGCGAGAACCGCTACGTCACGCGCGACCCTGGCAACACCCTGCAGGGCGCGCTGGAGATCACGGTCAGCACGGTCTTCGGAACGATTCACGTGAACTAAGCGTAACGCCAAAGCGGAAAAGCAGCGGAGACATCTCCGCTGCTTTTTGTTTATATCCGGCTGTGCCTATCGCTGCCCTTCACTACTTAATCGAATCCAGCGTGACCACCGCGGGCGCCGCCCGGCGACGTTCGGAGCGCGGCTTGACCGGCGGGCACTCCCACGCCTCAGCGGGGGTTTGCATGCGCGTCTGCGTGAACTTCGGCAGAATCCCGCACGCGAAACACCCGTCCCGGCAGTCGTGGCGCGTCTCGCCTTCCTGCGACATCAGGTAATCTTCCACCAGGAACTTTTTCTTCACCGCGATGTCGATGTGATCCCACGGGAAGACCTCGTCCACGGCGCGCTCGCGGTGCGTGTAGAAGCTCATATCGAGGCCGTTTTCGTCGAACGCCTGCACCCATGCGTCGTGCTTGTGATGCTCTTGCCACGCGTCGAACTTCGTGCCAAGCTGCCACGCCCGCTCGATGACCGCGCCCAGCCGCCGGTCGCCCCGGCTTAGGAACGCTTCGAGCAGCGTGTCTTCGGGACGATTCCAGCGCAGGTTCAGCCCCTGCCCCTTCACCTGCTGCTTGAGCAGGGCTTGCTTGGCGCGGATCTGCTCTAACGTGTCCAGCGGGACCCACTGGAACGGCGTGTGCGGCTTGGGGACGAACGTGCTTACCCCCACATTGACGGTTGCTTTCCGCCCGTGAATGCGGCGACCCTCGGCCAGCACGGCCTTCGCCAGATCGATGATCGCCTGCACGTCTTCGAGCGTCTCGCTGGGGTGGCCGATCATGAAGTACAGCTTGATCGTCACCCACCCGCGCGAATAAACCTCGCGCGCCGTGTCGATCACCTGCTGTTGCGGAACAGCCTTGTTGATGATGTTGCGCATGCGCTCGGTCGCCGCTTCGGGCGCGAAGGTGAAGCCGCTGCGGCGCGTATCCTGCAACACATCCATCAGGTCAACGCTGACCGACTCGATCCGCAGGCTCGGCAGCCCGATGCTCAGGTTCCGGCCCGCAAACTTCGCGCTGATTGCCTGGACCAGATCCTTCACATGTGAGTAGTCCGACGACGACAGGCTGAGCAGTCCAAGTTCCTCGAAGCCCGTGCTGCGAACGATCTCTTCCGCCGCAGCGAGCACTTCCTCAACCGAGCGCTCGCGCACCGGGCGGGTGACCATCCCCGCGTGGCAGAAGCGGCAGCCGCGCGTGCAGCCCCGCATGATCTCGATCGGCGCGCGATTGTGGATCGTTTCAACATGCGGCACGAGGAACTTGGTGAATGGCGGCGGCAGGATCGGCACGATCCGCTTGGTAACGCGCGCCGGAATGCCCGGCCAGTTCGGCTCAACCCGTGCGACGGTGCCGTCGTCGTGATATTGCACGTCGTAGAAGCGCGGGACGTAGACGCCCTCGATCGCCGCCAGCGCGAGAAGCTGCTCCTCGCGGGGCGCGCCGCGCATCCGCTGAAGCGTCCGCGCTACGTCGAGAATAATCTCTTCCCCTTCCCCGATCGCAAACGCGTCGATGAAATCTGCCATCGGCTCGGGGTTGTAGCACGAGTGCCCGCCCGCGATCACGACCGGGTATCGCTCGTCGCGGTCGGCGGCGCGCAGCGGCATCCCGGCCAGATCGAGCATCGTGAGGACGTTGGTGTATAGCTGCTCGTATGGCAGGCTGATCGCCAGCAGGTCGAACTCGCTCACCGGGCGCTTGCTCTCCAACCCGTAGAGCGGCAGGCCGGTTTCGCGCATGGCCGCTTCCATATCGGTCCACGGGCTGAACACCCGATCCGCAAACATATCCGGCTGGTTGTTCAGAATATCATAGAGAATCATCCAGCCGAGGTTCGACATACCGAGATCGTACAGGTCAGGGAACGCCATCACCGCACGGAAGGATACAGCTTCCCAGTCCTTCCGCACGCTGTTGAACTCCCCGCCAACATAGCGCCCCGGCTTCTGAACTCGGAGCAGCACCTGCTCCAGTGTCTGTTCGATGTGCTCTGGCGTCGGGTGCATCGTCTCGAACTCCACCTAAGCTATCCAATAAAGTTCATGAGAATGGGATTATAGCACGTCGGGCGCCGCTATCGGCCGAAAGGGGACTATTGGCAGCCGAAAGCAGGCCGGACGTTCGCCCCCATGCCTGCGATCGGATGCATGCGAAAGCAGTGTGGAAAGAAATCTTGAAATTTCCCCGTAATTTCCTGATTTCCGCCGTTGACATCCCAATGCGATCCGCTACAATAGTGTCCGTCGCCGAGGTAGCTCAGTTGGTAGAGCACTTGACTGAAAATCAAGGAGTCCCCAGTTCAAGTCTGGGCCTCGGCACTACAAACAGCCTCTGGCATACCAGAGGCTGTTTTGTTTATACTTCTGGCACGAAAATCGAGGTTCCCGTTTTTGCGCTTTCTCGCCCGCGTGTTAGTGAAGGGAGTCTGATGTCAGGTATATCAATTGAATCGCTTCTTGTTGCAGCCGCGTCGTTGCTGTTGGTAAGCATTGTTGCCTCGCGTATTTCCGGCAGGCTTGGTGTTCCAGCTCTATTGCTTTTCCTAGTCATCGGAATGCTGGCCGGCTCCGAAGGCATCGGCGGGATCGAATTTGACGACCCATTCCTCGCGCAACTGCTTGCTGTGATGGCCTTCACGCTGATTCTGTATTCAGGAGGTTTCGATACCGAAATATCGGATATCCGCCCTGTCTGGCGAGAAGGGATCATCCTCGCAACGTTCGGCGTGCTGGTGACGTGCCTGATCCTCGGCGGCGCGGTATATCTGCTGCTCGACCTGGAGCCGCTCGAAGCTCTGCTGCTGGGCGCGATCGTGTCCTCGACCGATGCGGCGACCGTCTTTGCCGTCCTGCGGAGTAAAAGCGTCGGGCTGAGGGGCAACCTCAAACCTCTGCTGGAACTCGAATCCGGCAGCAACGACCCGATGGCGATCTTTCTGACCGTCAGCCTGATCCACCTTATTCAACACCCGGAAAGCTCGATCATCCAGCTTATTCCGATGTTCATCCAGCAGATGGCGCTCGGCGCGATCCTGGGCGTGGCGATGGGCTACGCCATCGCATGGACGATCAACCACCTGCGTCTGCAATACGACGGGCTATACCCGGTCGTCACCATCGCGTTTGCCCTGCTGGCCTACGGGCTGACCTCAGCGATCGGCGGGAACGGGTTTCTGGCGGTGTACATCGCCGGGTTGATGAGCAGCAAGCTCAACTTCATCCACAAGCGCAGTCTCAAGCAGTTCCACGATGGGATCGCCTGGTTGTGTCAGATTGTGCTGTTCCTAACGCTCGGGCTGCTCGTCTTCCCGTCTGAACTGCTCCAAGTCACCGGACGCGCGCTGTTGCTGTCCGTTGCCCTGGCGCTGGTGGCCCGCCCGTTGGCGGTTTTCATCAGCATCATCTGGACTAAATACAGCCTGCGCGAGAAGACGTTTATCTCGTGGGTCGGGCTGCGCGGCGCCGCACCGATTATCCTGGCGACGTTCCCGCTGCTCGCCGGGTTAGAAGAAGCCGACCTGATGTTTAACATCGTCTTTTTCATCGTGCTGACATCCGTCCTGATCCAGGGGGCATCGCTACCGATCGTCGCACGCTGGCTGCACGTCGACGCGCCCTTGCAGCAAAAGCGCCAGTACCCGCTGGAATTCCACCCATCTGAGGGATTGAAAAGCGAATTGCTCGAAGTCACGGTGCCGAAGGGGTCAAAGGTCGCGGGAAAGCGCGTGCTCGAGGTCGGGTTCCCTGAAGCGAGCCTGCTCGTGCTGCTTGGACGCGATAACGACTTTATGATCCCGTCCGGCTCGACCACGCTGCTCGAGGACGACCACGTCCTGATCTTGGCGGACAAAACCGACGCCGATCGCATCCGCGAGCTATTCGGCGTCGATGAATCAGGGGCGCTCGACACCGCCGAGAACTTTTCGATCTAGCGCGCATTACTGAGCACGCCTGACAAAAACAGCGGCGGCCTGAGTGGGCCGCCGCGTTTGCGTGATCGCTCCCAGAAGCTTACTGCCCGGTCTTTTGCCGGATCAGCTCAACCACTTCCGGCAGGTCGATCCCCAGTTCCCGTACCTTCTCCAGCGTGGGGATGCCGTTCGCGTCCCAGCCGCGCCGCTTGTAGACAGCATCGACCAGCTTCTCGTACTGCGCCTCGCGATAGGCGCGCAACCGGGCGATCTTCTCATCGAGCGTCAGCGTGTCGGGATCCACGCCTACTTCTTCGCGCAACTGCTGGTCGTACCGCTCCGCGCGGGACGTGTATTCGGTGGGAGTCACCGGCCCCATAGCGCGGTACGGCGGATAGTCGTGCTCCCGTGTGCCAAAGCCGAGCCGCAACGCAAACAACCGCTGGAAGGTGTAGACCCGCTCCGACTGGGCGAGCAGATCCGCCGGAGTCACCGGCTGGCCAGTCAGCCCTTCGTAGAGATCGCAGTAGTTCTGGACGTGCTCCGGCACTTTGTTCGGCTCGTCCGTCTCGTTGTTGTTCGCGGGAACGATGTCGTTCCACGGCAGCTTGCATAGCCCGTGCAGGCTGAACCACGTCCGCCACAGCGGGAAGTAGTGCAGCGCCTCGGCCTTGTCCTCAAAGGTTGGAAGCTGCTTGCGGACCATGTCCATAAAGATCAGCCAGGCTTCGTCGTGCTGCGCGCCCTTGACCGCCAGACCGTAACCGCCCTGCTGCGCCAGCGACTCCTTCGTGACGTATTCGGAGATTTCCAGTCCCTTGACTTCCATGCCGATGTCGCGCACAAAGTCCGGGTCGGCGCCATACTGCTCAACGAAATACTGCTTGAGATAACGGACGCCCTGCCCCACATGGAACCCGAACCCCTCACCGTTTGCAAGCTGGTGGAGCAGCTCAAGCACGGCTTCGGCGTTCCCCCACGTCAGGTCAAGCCCGCCAGTCGCCTCGCGATCGATGATCCCTGCCTCGTAGCACTCCATCGCAAATGCGACGCTGTTGGCGAATGAGATCGTGTCGATCCCGTACGTGTCGCAATAGAAGTTCATCTCGATCACGGGCAGCGGATCGAAGATTCCGACGTTCGACCCCACCCCGGCGATCGTCTCGTATTCGGGGCCATCGACCAGCAGGCACTGGCCGCGATAGGGCCCCGTCTGCACGTGGAAATGATCGACGCCGTGCGCGCACGACAGCGTACAGCCGTACCAGCACCCATCGGGTATGCCCTGTGTGAACAGCGATTCCCACACGTCCGCGTCGTATACCGACGCCTGGGGGTGCGTGCCATAACGGAAGTTCTGGACCGGCAACAGGTCGAAGTGATCCATGATCGGCGGCAGATGTCCGGTGCCGATCTTGCGCATGTTATTCTGCTTGCTGTCCAGTTCCGCGATCTCTTTGTTGATGCGCCGCCCTGCTTGCCGGATCTTCTCCATATCGACCGGGTGGTTGCTCTCGCCGGTCATCTGGCTATAGCGCACCACGATCGCCTTGATCCGCTTGTGACGCAGCACACGCCCCGTCCCACCGCGACCGGCCTGCTTGAAACGCACCTGCTTGCGGCGTACGTCATACCAGCTCAGGTTGAGGCTGGCATAGCGCGAGTATTCCGCCGCCTGCCCCGCCGAGAGAACCGACACGCTCTTGCGCTCGCGCTCGTCCCCACCGTACATCTCAGTAAGCTGGCGCGCCAGCAGGTGAGAGTTCAGCGGCTCCAACGGCGCCTCTTCGATTGTGACACGGCCCTCGTCGCCGTCGATCACGATGATCACGTCGCGCTCTGCAATCCCCTGCACTTCGAGCGCATCCCACCCGGAAAACTTGAGGTAGGGGCCAAAGTATCCGCCCGCGTTGCTGTCGATCACAGAATGCGTCAGCGGAGAGATCGTCACCACGGTCGACTTGCCGGAGCCGGGATAAGCCGTGATCCCGCCGATCGGTCCGCCCGCGACGACCAGCTCATTTTCCGGATCGTCCCACTTCGTATCATCCTTCACGGCGTTCCACAACAGCCACAGCCCAAAGCCACGCCCGCCGGTGAACAGGTCCTTCATCTGCTGCGTGACCGGCTTGGCGGCGATCGTGTTGTCCGAGAGGTTGATGTAGAGCGTCTGGTTGGCGTATCCGCGCTCGACGACCGGCGTCTCGTAGCGCATCTCGGCTAGCAGCGTGCGGCCAGGGAATAACTTTTCGGGCGTCGTCGCCTGCATAAAAAGCGCTCCTTGCTTTTGAAAGACTCGTTTTCTTCATCATAAACGACGACCGGTTGCCTGTCAGTCAGGCGGTAACGAACGTCTATCGAAAACGGGACGATAATCAGGGGCGACGTTCGTCACGAGGCGGTTGCAAGCTGATCGATAGTAAGGGTTTGCTGCTCGATCGCGGCTTTTCGCTTACAATACGCGCGATCCGGTTCTCACCGAAAGGCGAACGTTCGTGAGCACAGCCCACACATTGATCTTTGTCTCCTCAAACGCCGAGAAACACCGCGAAATCCGCGACGCCCTGCAAGCGGTCGGCTGGGCGGTGGAGCGTGTCGCGCTCGACGTGCCCGAGATTCAGTCGCTGGATCCAGCCGTCGTTGCCGAACACAAGGCGCGTGCAGCGTTCGACCAGCTTGGCGGCGAACCGGTGCTGGTCGAAGACACCGGGCTGGCGCTACTGGCATGGAATGGTTACCCCGGCGCGCTGATCAAGTGGGTGCTGGGCGCGGTCGGCGAAGAAGGGCTGTGTCGCCAGCTTGACGCTTGGCCCGACCGCCGGGCGCGGGCAACCGTGGCGCTGTGCCTGTACGATGGGGTTGAGGCGCGCATCTTCCTCGGCATGACAACCGGGACGATTACAGCGTCCCCACGCGGGGAATACGGCTTCGGGTGGGATAGCATCTTCCAGCCGGATGGATACGAGCTCACCTATGGGGAGATGCCGCGCGAGGCCAAGATGGGCATTTCGATGCGCGCCCAGGCGGTCGCCGCGCTGGCTGACTTCCTGCGCGATCGCCCGGTTTAGCCCGCGCCTGCAACTTCCAGTACAATGGTCCCTGGCTACTTGGGTTAGCAGCGATACGCATTACCCGATGGGGCAATAGATCGTGTCTGAATCAGAAATATATCATTTGGATCGGCTCTATTACGGCGTCCTGGTGGACGAAAATCAGCAACAGGCATCGCCGCCCGGCGTCATCGCGCGGACCGGCGGGGTCACGGCGGCACAGGTCGCGGAATGCCTGCGCGTGGGGCAGATGCTCCCGCCAGCAGCAAAGGATTCCTCCCCCGAGATGCCCGGCGCGCTGGCGCTGTTGCAGAGCCGCACCGCGCACTGCATTTTGGTCAAAGCGCAGCGTAGCGACGCCGGATTCCCGCAGCTTATGTACGTGCTTGTCCCGCTGGACGTCATGCGGCAGCTTGGCGGAAACGTGCTCGCCTTTCGCTCGCTTGGCCTCGCGTCGATGCCCGCCTTCTCGCGCCCCAGTTCCACGCTGCCACCCTTCGAGTTACGCGACCCGCACCCGCCTGGACGCGAAGAACAATCGGACGCCCTGCTCGACCTGCTCCTCTACTGCCAGGACTCGATCTCGACCGTTGAGGGCCTGCTCGCCGCGTTGATCCAGGGATGGCCCGTCGCGATTATCAACAGCCCGCGCTCGCTGGCGCAGCGGCTCCAGTTCGTCCAGGGCCTGCTGAGCCTGCTGCCCGTTCCGGCGCGAACTGGCATCACCTTCGCCACGCACGTCACCGACCCGGCCGCCTCACCGGCACAGCTTAAGTTCGCCGGGCAGGTCACCCCCCCGCCAAAGCACTTGGTCTACGACTGGGAGCATGGCCGCCTGCTGAACAAGCCGCCACGCGACGCGTACAGCCGCTACATCGTCTCGCAACTTCGCCTCGATCCGGAGATCGTCATCCATCAAACCGAAGCGCTCGCCCGCACGACGCTCTGGCGGGCCATGCAGCGCGAGCGGCTGGCGTCGGTGCTGGCGTGGGTCGCGCGCCGGGCCGCGATCGATCAAACCGTGCTCGACGGCCAGCCCGCCGATCAGGCGCTGGTCGCGTCGGTGCTGCGTGAAGACCCCACGCTCACCCCCGAGGCCCGGCTGGCGTATGTGCGGCATCTGCTGGCGTTCGCGCTGGCCCTGGGCGAGCCTGCATCCGCCGACGTGATCCCGGTAGTTGCCACGACGCATCCCACCATTGCGGAGTTCGTCGCCGATCAGCTTCGCGCCGCGTGCGACCAGAACCAGTGCGCGCTGGTGTACGACATGCTGATTCGCTGGCTGCTGAACATCCCCGAAGCAGCCGCGCTCCCGCTGCACGATGTGCTGCATTACGCGGCGGAAAAAGTCTTCACGCGGCTGCTGGAACAGGACGATCGCGCGCTGGCCCGGACCTTCCTGCTCGACGTGCAGAAGGCGCACCCCACGCTGCAGATGTACCGCGCGCTACCCCAGCTTGTTCGCGCCGCGCAACCAGCCGCGCGTGACGATGCGGAGTTCGCGCATATGCTATTGGTGCTCGGCGCCGAACACCTGCCTGCCGCCGCGTTCCAGGGAATGCTGCGCGATCCCGACCTGACGCGGCACTTCCCCGCCGACTTCCGCGCCGCGCTCGACACGCTCCAGGGCGACCCGCGCACGGCAGCGCCGTCTGGCCTGCTGGAGCGCGCCGGAAAACCGTTCGGCAGCATGGGGCCGTTGATAGTCGCCCGGCTGGCGGAATGGGCGCTGTATGCCCGCCGCACCGATCTGATTGACACCCCGACCTTACGCGTGCTGCTGGCCCTGGCCCGCTCGCCTCGCGGGGACTCAGCGACAATCATTCCGCACATCACACGCGAGTTTATGGAGATGGCGCCGTTCGTGAATCTGGCGCCGCCGGGGCCCCAGATTCTGTGCGAGCTGCTGTTCGAAACGCGGCAGTACGATCGCGCGATCAGCTTCTTAGAGCGCTGCCAGAACGAGTTATTCGGCGGGGCGCGGCTGGGCGAGTTCACCCGCTTTGCCGCCAGCGTGATCCAGCCGCTCACTCTGCCCGCCGGGGAACTGGTGAAGGCGCTCCAACGCCTGGACGGAAGCCGCCTGCGCTCTGAGCCGCGCACCGCGATGCTTCAGACCGCGCTAAGCAGCCGCCAGTGGAACGGAGAGCTCCACGACGCCGCCGAGCGCCTGACAAACCTGATCTACGAGCGTCCGGCATTGATCCGCATCGCCGGGACGGAGAACATCCTCAAGCTGCTCAGTTACCACGCCCGCACGCAAAACGGTCTGAACGCGCTCCGCGTCAGCACGGCGCTGTCGATCGAGGCCCTGACTGAGGGCAGCGGCAGCGTGGCGTTGATCGCGCAGATGTGGCACATCCTCGCGTGGAACTCCGGCATGGAGCAAGCAGCGCTCGAGATGCTGCGGCGTTATGTGCGGGGCATCCCGCTCGACGACGTGCCGCGCGTGCTGCGGTATTTCGAGCGTGAGATCGGCGCAGAACCGGCCCGCGCCCTGCACGCAACCCATCTGGTGCGCCGGATCGTTGGCGAGCAACCGCTGCTCGACTTTCTCGACAGTGTGGGGCTGGCGGCCGCGCTGCTGTCGGACCTCGCAGCGACATACCACACCGATAAGGAGCACCCACCTCTGCATCGTCTGCGCCGTGACATTGACCAAATGACCGGTAACCTGTCCGAAGAGGAGCGCGAGCAGGTGTCGCGCAATACGCTTGCACTCACCGGGCAGGTGTACGAACTGGGCGAGCAGCGGATGCACCGCGCCCGGCGACAGCCCGCGCATCCGCAGTTGATCGAAGGGACAGTCATCCCCGAAAGCGGTGTGGACTTCCTGCGCTTTGCGGGCGGGCACTTCACGCAACACACCTTCGTTCCGCTCACGCTGGAGCGCGAGGAAATGGCGCATCTGTTCGGCAGCCGCTCCGCCGCGATGTTCCTGCGCGAAACGACTGCCATCACGGACCTG
>Ga0134097_1001852_pt1 | contig 14208 bp, 6 predicted proteins | sample 8_3taG_FD_94450 | JGI IMG/M metagenome (GOLD analysis project Ga0134097, IMG submission 94450) | Switchgrass degrading microbial communities from high solid loading bioreactors in New Hampshire, USA - 8_30_10_142_A2 metaG | ecosystem: Engineered > Bioreactor > Semi-continuous > Anaerobic >... | reverse complement strand
TCGCCCTCGATTCCGGCTTCGGCAAGTAGCCTGTTCAACGCGGTGGCTACCTGTTGGCTATCTTGCGGCCTTGGTCCTTCGTCGCTCCAGCCATAGCCCGCGCGGTCGTATGCGCAGGCACGCGTCACCTCTGCGACTTCCGGCTGCACCAGGAGCCAGTCTGTCGACCAGCCGCTCATGCCCGCTTCCATCACGACGGTCGGGCTGCCCTCACCGACGCAGTAGATGTGCAGGCGATACCCGCCTACGTCGATCAACTGCCCCGGCGCGGGATATTTCTCAAGGTCCCTTCCCGTGGCAAACGCCTGATACCCGGATGATAGGAGCATCCCTGCGACGAGCAAAACCAGCAGGACGAGCACCATCCGCGCGATCTTGTTCCTTGCGCCCATGTGTTTCCTCTCCCTGTTAGACCTGCGCATTAGGTCTTCGTCTCCAAAGTCTTGTACGAATCCCCATGCGCATCGTTGCCCAACAGGGGAAGCTGAGGTGCACCCTGAGCGCCCTGGAAATACGAAGCGCCCCGGTTAATGTGCCGGGGCGCTTTTTGCAGCCAATGACTCGTGCGATTGCGCGTTTCAGTCCATCACGGCGACGTCGCCGTATTCCTTCTGCTGCTGGTCGGCGCGGCGCTGGTAGAGCCACGTCAGATGCGCCAGCGCCGGATTCGCCCGCCGCTGAAGCAGTTCCTCAGTAAAGCGCCACGTCCAGTTTCCGGCAGGCTTGCCGGGCGTGTTCATGCGCGCGTCCGACCCCAGCGCGAGCAGGTCTTGCAGCGGCATGATGAACGTGTGCGCGACCGATTGCATCCCGATTTTCATCAGCGTCCAGACCGGATCGCGCACCTCATAGCCGAGATAGTCGGTCATGAAGCGGCGTGCGTTGTCGTCCATTTCCTCTTCCCACCAGCCGAGCGTCGTATTGTTGTCGTGCGTGCCGCTGTACACTACGCAGTTGACGACGTGATTGTGCGGCAGGAAGGGGTTTTTCGGGTTGCTCCACGCGAACTGAAGCACCTTCATCCCCGGCAGGTTGAACTGTTCGCGCAGTTCCTCGACTTCCTTCGTGATCACGCCGAGGTCTTCCGCGATGATCGGCAGGTCGCCCAGTTCTTGCTTCACCACCTGGAAGAAGTGCGCGCCGGGGCCGGGGATCCACTGGCCGTTGATCGCGGTTTCTTCTTCCGCCGGGATCTCCCAATACGCCTCGAAGCCGCGGAAATGGTCGATCCGCACGAAGTCGACCGTCTTCAACACGGCGCGGAATCGCTGGATCCACCACGCGTAGCCGGTTTCGCGCATGCGATCCCAGCGATAGAGCGGATTGCCCCAGCGCTGCCCCGTCTCGCTGAAATAGTCCGGCGGAACGCCCGCGATCACCGTCGGCTGACCTTTCTCGTCCAGGTAGAACAAGTCGCGGTGCGCCCACACGTCCGCGCTGTCATGCGCCACGAAGATCGGCAGGTCCCCGAACAGGCGAATCCCCTTGTCCGCCGCGTACTGCCTGAGCGCGTTCCACTGCTCGCTGAACAGCCATTGCTGCCAGGCATGCTCGCGGATCTCGGTCGCATACTGCTCGCGGGCCTGCGTCAGCGCGTCCGGGTCGCTGAGAGCGAGCGGCTCCGGCCATTCGACCCACGGACGGCCGCCGTGCGCCCGTTTCAGCGCGATGAACAGCGCGAAATCGTCCAGCCAGGTCGTGTTTTGCATGCACCAGTCTTCGAACGCTTTGGTGGTCTGCGCGTCGTTGCTGGCGCTAAATCGCTCGAAGGCGAGATGCAGCTTGGCATCGTGATACTGGATCACCGGGCCGTAATCGACGCGATCAGTCGGGAAATCCGGCACGTCGGCGAGGTCGTCCTGGCTGAGCCAGCCGCGCTCGACCAGACGATCCAGGCTGATCAGGTTTGGGTTTCCGGCGAACGCTGAAAGAGTCTGGTAGGGCGAGTCGCCGTAACTGGTCGGGCCGAGCGGCAACACCTGCCAGACGCCCTGCGCCTGATCTGCCAGCCAGTCCACGAAGCGAAAAGCAGAATCGCCGAGGTCGCCAATGCCATAGCGACCGGGCAGCGAAGTCGGGTGCAGCAGGATGCCGCTGGAACGAGTAAACAGACTCATCGCAGTCCTCGTTGTGTGTGCTAAAAGCAGCCGAAAACAGCCAGGAACAGCCAGAGGCAGCCCGAATCAAAGCCGCCCAGGTGTAGATTTTAGCTGCTTTTGGCTGTTCTTGCGGTGGGTTGGCTCAGTCGAACTTCAACACTTCGCGGGGCTTGCTGCCGCTCTCCGCCGGGCCGACGATGCCCTCTTCTTCCATCATGTCGATCAGGCGTGCCGCGCGGGTGTAGCCGATCCGCAGGCGGCGCTGGAGCAGCGAGATCGACGCGCGCCCCAGGTTCTGCACGATCTCGACCGCTTCGCGATAGAGCTCGTCAGTCTCCGAGCCTTCGTCATAGTCCGAGTCGAACGACATGGCGCCTGGCGCATCCCAGAACGACGGTTGGCCGTCGCCCCTGCTCATCGGCAGGGACGCGCCGCTACGCCCGCCATCCATCGGCGCGGCGTTGAAGTTGATGCTGCGGCCCATGCCGTCTCCGGTTGGACGCGCCTGCAGCCGCCAGTGGCTCGTGATGGCGTTGATTTCTTCGTCCGACACGAACACGCCCTGCATGCGGAGCGGCGCGGCTGCATCCGGCGACTGGTAGAGCATGTCGCCGCGACCGAGCAACTTTTCCGCGCCCGGCTGGTCGAGGATCACGCGGGAGTCGACCGACGAGGCCACCGCGAACGCGATTCGCGCCGGGAAGTTCGCCTTGATCAGCCCGGTGATGATGTCCACGCTGGGGCGTTGCGTGCTGATGATCAGGTGGATGCCGGTCGCGCGGGCCATCTGCGCCAGACGCGCCAGCAAGCGCTCGGTTTCGTCCGGCGCCAGCATCATCAGGTCGGCCAGCTCGTCGATCACCACGACCAGATACGGCATCTTCGGCTGGTCGCCGCTCAGCTTGCGGTTGTAGTCCAGGATGTTGCGCGAGGCGGTGTCCGCAAAGCGGCGATAGCGATCTTCCATCTCGCGCTGGACCCACTGCAACACGCCGACGATCCGCTCCAGGTCCACCACGACCGGCGCAACCAGGTGCGGGATGCCGTTGTAGCCGGTTAGCTCGACGCGCTTGGGGTCCACCATGATGAACTGCACGTCTTCGGGCGTGTTCTTCGCCAGCAGGCAGGTGATGATCGCGTTGACGCAGACCGACTTACCGGAACCAGTCGTCCCGGCGATCAGCAGGTGCGGCATGGCGGTCAGGTCGGCGGCGACGGGCGTGCCGTCCACCCCGAGGCCGAGCGCGATCGCCAGCTTCGACTGGATGCGCTTGAACTCCTGCGACTCGATCACGTCGCGCAGCGTGACGAGCGTGTTCTCGTCGTTCGGCACTTCGATCCCGACGAAGCCCTTGCCAGGAACCGGCGCTTCAATACGGATCGACTTGGCCGCCAGCGCGAGCGCCAGATCCGCGTCGAGCCGCGCGATCGAGCCGACCTTGACGCGAGTCTTCTTGCCAGAGCGCGCGATGAGGTAATCCGGCTCCACGCCGAACTGCGTAATTACCGGGCCGGGGTTGACCTCGACCACCTTGCCCGGCGCGCCGAAGCTCGCCAGCGTGTCCTCGATCACCTTCGCTTTGGCAAGTAGCACGTCGTCGTTCACACGCTGTTCTTTGCCCGCCTTGAGCGTCTTGCCGATGTCCGGCAGGGTGTATTCGACGCGCTTTGGCTTGTTCGTGGTGGTCACCGGGCGGGACGGCGGCTCGGACCGGGGAGCGGGCGCGCGCCGCGTGAAGTCGTCGGACGGGCGCGTTTGCTCGAGGTCTTCGTGCGCCATGCGCTGCGTGAACTCGTTGGCGGCTCGCACGCCCGCGTCGCTTGCTCGCGGCTCTGGCCGTTGGGGCGGCGCGGCGGTCTGCGGGCGCTGCGGCGGGCGGACCAGCCCAGCCGGACGGGCGGGCGTATCGAACAGCCCTTCTTCCTCGTCCGCCTCGTCGTCCAGATCGTCCTCGTCGTCAAGTAGATCGAGGTCGTCCTCATCCTCGTCGGTGAGCGTTGCGGCGCCGGGACGGGGGAATTCGCGTTGCGGCAGGCCGACTGGCCGGGCGGGAGCCGTCTCGCTCTCGCCGTCCGGCGTCTCGGGTTTGGCGTCGCGGTCGCCGCTGCTGGCAGCTAACCCGGCGGCCGCGCCAAGCAGGGCTGCTCCTGCCACCGCGGCGCCCAGGCCGGACCCGCTCTGCTGCGCTTCGTCCGGCTTCTCATCCGGCTTGCTGGCAGGCGTGGGAGCGTCGTCCGTATCGCTGCCGTTGGCGGATGGGCGCTTCGGCAGATTGATGTCGTCCAGGAACGAGCGTACCGACTCGCTTTCCGCCGGGCGCGCAAAGGGCGACCGCTCGCGGATGGGCGGCGCATCCAGTGGCGCGCGGTCCACCGGCGCGGCAGGCTCGTCGCGGAATGGCAGCACGCGGCACGGCGGCGGTTCCTCACGGCCAGGGCGCACAGGCGGCGCGACCTCGTCGGCGTCCGGCTCCGGCGATTCTGGCGCGTCCCCGTTTTTCTCGGCCTGAGCGGGTTCCGCCGGTTTGCGCGGCTCGATGGACGGTCGCCGCTGGAACGGGTTGGCGAACGGCAGCGCGCGCCCGGTAATGGGCTCCGCCTCGTCCTCGCTCGACGTTTCGTCCGTTGCTTCGTCTGGCGTGGAGCCAATCGTCGCGGCAGGCTCGGCGCGCTCCGGCGGGCGGACCGTCAGGCCACTGGCCGGGGTCTCGTCGTCGGCGCGGCGCAGTCCAGCGGCAGGCAGCGGACGCCCCGGCAGTTCCGGCGCGGCGTCTTCTTCCGCGTCGTCTGTATCCTCGTCGTCCAGGGCGCTCGCGGCGCGATCGCGTGGCGGCAAGGAGAATCCGCTCATGCGGCGCGGCGGCGCGAACGGGCGATCTTCCTCGGGGTCGGGCGTTTCGCCGACCGGCGATTCAGCATCCAGCAGGGTAGCGGTTGCCTCAGCGGAAGGCGCTTGCTCTGGCTTCACCGGCTCGGCGGCTGGCGTTTCGGCGGCGTCGGGCTTGTCGCCCTCATCCGGCTGGTTGCGGCGCAACATCCGCCCGAACCGCCCGCCTAGCCCGGCTCCTGCAACAGCGCCTGCTGCAGCGGCGGCTGCGACCTTTCCGCTGTCCGATGCCTCGCCATCGGCGGGCTTTTCCGGCGCGCTGGAGCGGCGCAGGCCCGGTATCCGCGTGCGCGAAAAGAGGCCCTTCCCCTCTTTGGCGGGCGCTTCTGCCTCGGCCGCCTCGGTTGAGATGGACGCTTGCGCTGCGCCAGGGACCGGCGCGGCCGCAGATGGCTCGCCGGACGCCGCAGGCTCCGCGCTGCCGGGGCGACGGATCACGGGGGTGGGGCGCAGCCCGCTGGCATCCGCCGCCGGGACGCTCCCGCCATCGACTCCGGCCGCCGCTGTGCTGGGCGCCAGCGGCATCTGGCGCGGGCGGGGGCCTGTCTCGCCGGGCCGCGTCACGCCGACCTCAGGCGCTTGGGCGGTTTCCTGCGCCTCACGCTTGCGGGCGCGCTCCGCCGGGCTGACGCTGAACACGGCCAGCGCCGCCGCCAGGAACTGCCCAAGCTCCACCAGCGACACGTCGAACGTCAACATCAGGCTGACGACCAGCCACGCGATCATCACCGAGACCGCGCCCAGGTCGCCAAGCTGGCTGAGCAGCATTAAGTAGAACTGGTGCCCAAACCAGCCGCCGCCTTGCCCTTCTTCGACGGCGACGGCGTACGAAATCTCCCTGAATGCCTCGACCGTCGGCGCCGGGTCGTTGACCAGTTCGAAGAAATGCAGCCACGTCAGCGCGCAGGCGTACAGCGAAATCGCGCCGACCACGCGGAAATAGTCCACCTCGAACATCTGCCCGCCGAAATAGCGCATCATCAGCCACAGGCCGATTACCGCGCTGGTCAGTGGCCAGACGATCTTCCCCCAGCCGAACAACTGCGAAAGGATGTGGTTGATCGTGCCGGTCAGCCCGCCGGTGACGGGCGGCAGCAGGCCGAACGACATCGACGGCAGCACCGCGAAGAACACCACCAGCGCGAACCCCACCAGCGACACGCCGATCAGGTCCAGCTTGCGATCGAGGTCAAGCCCATGCTTGACAATGCGCGGCGCTTTGGTGGTTTGCGGCAGGGCGCGAGACGTGGAGCGCGCGGCTTTCGGGCCGGGCGGCCCGGCGGCCTTATCGTCGTCTTTGCCGCGTCGCAGCTTGCCCAGCAGGCCGCCGCCGGACTTCTTCTCCGGCTCCTCGCGCCGCCCGCCTAATGGGGAGCGCTCGCTGCGGTCAAGCGGGCTACCCGCTGCGGGGCGATCCGCCGGGCGGGACGTGCCCAGCCCAGACGAGCGCGTCGGGAGCCCGCCGGGGCCGTCGTCGTCATCGTCAAAGGGAGAGCGTCGTGGCGGCGTGCTTTCGCCGCGGTCGAGCGGACTGCGCGCCGGGCCGCCAAAGGGGCTGCGTTCGCGGTCGCTGCTGCCGCCAAGCGGGCTGCGCTGCGCCGGGCTGCGATCGCTCGGCCCGCCGCCCAGTGGCGAGCGGAACGAGCTTTCCCCGCTCCGAGGCGGGGGCGAAGACGAGCCGGACAGCCGTCCGGGGCGGGCGTCGTCTTCATCGAACGGGCTGCTGCGGCGCGGCGGGATCCCCGTTGGACGCGCGCTACTCTTGTTGTCGGGCTTGTCGTCCTTGTTGCGCCCGAGCACGCCGCCCAGCAGACCGCCCTTTTTCTCGTCTTTCGCATCGGATTTGCCGGGCAGGCGCGAGGGCGCTGCTCCGCCTAACGCAGGCCGCGCGGGGCGGTCGTCCTTCTTATCGTCCTTGCCCCGGCCGGGGAGAGGCAGCCCGAACTTGCTCCCACCGGAGTCCTTCTTCTCCGGTTTGGCTGGCTGCTTGTCGCTCTTGCCAAACGGAAGCCCGATACCGCGACCCGACTTCTTGTCGTCGTCCTTCTTATCGTCTTTGCCACGACCAGGCAGCGGCAAGCGCCGCCCGCCGGACTCCTCGCGCGGGTCATCGCCGCGTACGCCGAATGGCGACCGCGACGGCGTGCCACCTTTGGGTTCGTCGGCGCTGCGGCGGAACGGCATCTTAAACCCGCCGCCCTTGTCCTTATCATCGTCTCGCGAGGGCGGTTTGCGATCGGGCACAAGGCCGCTCGTCCGCGCCAGCAGACTCGGCCGGTCGGCGTCGGGCTCATCGTCGGCATCCGCCCGGTTGCGATAGCTGCCGCGAAGATCGAGAGGCGACAGCGGCTCGTCGTCCGGGTCGTCGTCCTCGTCGAACGGTCGGCGATAAGGTGGTTGCATCGACCTGACCTGACAACTTACTCAACAACAGGAATGGGGCGCGGCAAAGGCAGAATATCCCTCTGCCGCCCCGTCGCTTGCCTCATTTTAGCACATATGTGCTAAAATTGCAGCCCATCTCTTTTGCACACGAGCATATACCAGAAATGGGAACTGTACCAAGCGAAATAGGTACGCCCCTCGGTTTGCCCGTTTGTCGCGGCGCTAGGCCGTCGGCAGGGCGTTGGCGCGAATCACCTGCTGGTAGAAGCGCGCGCTGTCTTTCAAATAGCGCGTGCCCGTCTGATAGTCTACGTACACGATCCCGAAGCGCTTCTCATAACCGAGCGCCCACTCGAAATTGTCCATCAGGCTCCACACGAAATAGCCCTTCAGCGGGACGCCCTCGGCGATGGCGCGCTGCGCGACAACAAAGTGATCGTGCAGGTAAGCGGTCCGGCGCTCGTCGTGCACCTTGCCGTCAGGCGTCAGCACGTCGTCGAACGCGGCGCCGTTTTCGGTCACGTACAGCGCCGGGACGCCATAGCGCTCGTGCACGCGCTTGAGCGTGGTGTACAGCCCCGGCGGATAGACTTCCCAGCCCATCGCGGTGTATTCCGAGCCGGGCACTCGCGCGGTATCGTGCAGGTCGCCCCGGTCGTTGCTCTGCGGGCTGAGCACGGTGCGGCTGTAGTAGTTAATGCCCACGAAGTCCACCGGCGTATGGATCTGCTCCATATCGCCCGGCTCGATCTGCAAATTCGCCCACGGCGGCGTGTTGAGCAGGATCTCGGGATATTCGCCGAGCAGCACCGGGTCGAGGAACCAGCGGTTGGTGCGCGCGTCCATTTCCTGCTGGCGGGCGACCACTTCGGGGTCGTCGCTGGTCGTCTCGATCGGGCTCATGGCGTACACAATGCCAAGCTGCGCGTCCGGCCCGAGGTTCTGCCGCATCACGCGGAACGCCGCGCCGTGCGCCAGCATAACGTGATGCGCCGCCTGCGCGCCTTGTTCCCATCCCACTTTCAGGCCGGGCGCGTGCGTGCCCTCGATGTACCCCAGCCAGACGAAAATGCGCGGCTCGTTGAAGGTCGACCAGAAGCGCACCCGGTCGCCCAGCCGCCGCGTGACGACGTCCGCGTAATTGACGAACAGGGGCACGTTATCGCGCGAGAGCCATCCGCCGTGCCGGTCCTGGAGCGTTTGCGGCAGGTCCCAGTGATACAGCGTGACAAATGGGGTGATGTTCGCGGCCAGCAGCTCGTCCACCAGCCGGTCGTAGAAATCAAGCCCTGCCTCGTTGACCGGCCCGTCGCCTTGCGGCAGGATGCGCGGCCACGCAATCGAGAAGCGATACCCGCGCAGGCCGAGGTCTTTCATCAACGCCACGTCTTCGCGATAGCGATGGTAATGATCGGCTGCCACGTCGCCCGTATCGCCGTTCAGGACCTTGCCGGGCGTGTGCGAGAAGCGGTCCCACACCGACTCGCCGCGCCCGTCTTCGTAGGCTGCGCCCTCGATCTGGTACGAGGCGGTTGCTGCACCCCACATAAAATCGTTCGGAAACTGGTTCCCTGCCATGTGCCCCTGAATCCTTTCGTGGTTCAGCGCTCTGACCAGCGCCCCACAACTGTACGCGCCCCGGAGTATACCAGATCGGGCGCGTGCGGTCATTTTGGCCTGTGCTGCTGGCGGTACGGTGCGTTTCAAGCTGATCGGTTCTTAAGAAAACTTGGCAGTTGACAATTAAACTGCGCAGTTTTATTCTTGGCTGCCTGTTGCTGGAAGGGAAAGAAGCACATGACACGCGGACGTTTTCAGCAAAAGCAGTGGGAGCAGCGCGCAGAAGCAATCCTCCATGCGCTAGAGCGATTGAGCGCGGAGCATGGCTTCGGCGCGGTGACGATGGATGCTCTGGCGGACGAGGTCGGCATTTCTAAGGCGACGCTCTACCAGCACTTCGACAGCAAAGACGAACTGCTGGCCGAATTGTTGAAGCGGCATCTCGATCGCTTCCTTGCCTCGCTGGAGAGCACTGCCGATCTACCCCCGATCGAGCGGTTGTGCGCGGCGATGCGCATGCTGATGGACGGCCATCTGACGCCGTTGCAGGGGCTGATCGTCGTGGGGCGTGATGAGGCGCTGCCCGTCTTTTACAGCACCCCGGCGCTGATCGAGCGGCACAATCGGACGATCTCCACGCTGGCCGCGATTATCGAGCAAGGGCAGGCTGACGGAAGCATCACGCGGGAGCTGGATGCACCTGCGGTCATCGGCGCGATGCTGGCGCTCAGCAGCGGTTCGGTTGGAACCGGCTCGGGACTGTCTTCCCGGCAGTTCAACGAAGCCATCCCTGGTTACGAAGAACAAATGGTGAAGTTCTTTGAGCGAGCTGTTCGCTCAAATTATCCGCCGCACGCGGCGCAGTGAGGTATTCAATGGCGAGTGTCGATCAGTTACACGGTGTGGTTGAAGAGGGTTCCGAACATCACGCGCGGCGCTGGATCGCGCTGCTCATTCTCAGCCTGAGCCTGATGCTCGTCATCATGGATGGCACGATCGTCAACGTCGCCATCCCGTCGATCACTCAGGAATTTGGCTCGTCGTTTCGCGATGCCGAGTGGGTCAACACAATCTACTCGCTGGTCTACGCCGCCACGCTCATCCTGTGGGGCAAAATCGGTGACCAGTATGGGCGGCGGCTGTTGTTTCTGGTTGGGGTAGTGCTGTTCGGTATTGGATCCGCGCTGGTGGGCGCGTCGTCATCGATCACCATGCTGGTCGCGATGCGCACGGTGCAGGGGGTAGGCGCGGCGATCCTCAGCCCGAGCACGTTGTCGATCATCACGACCACCTTTCGCGGGCGCGAACGGGGCATTGCGTTTGGCGTGTGGGGGGCGACGGCAGGCGTCGCGGCGGCGCTTGGTCCGCTGCTGGGCGGCTGGCTGACGGATAACGCGTCGTGGCGCTGGGCGTTCTACATCAATATCCCGATTGTGATCCTAGGGTTTTTCGGCGCGCTGTGGGCGATCCGCGAATCACGCGATCCGGGGTCGCGGCGCTACTTCGACGTCACCGGCACTGTGCTGGGCGGGCTCGGCCTGGGCGGCGTGGTCTTCGGCATCATCGAGGGGCAGACCTACGGCTGGTGGAAACCAACGGATGAATTTTCGTTGCTCGGCGTCGCATGGCCGTTTGAGAGCTTCTCCATCGTTCCATTTTCGATCATCGGCGGCTCGATCCTGCTGGCGATCTTCACCTGGTACGAGCTTCGGTTAGAGCGGGCAGGCGTGGAGCCAATCTTTGAGTTCAGCTTGCTGCGTTTCCGCAGCTTCCGCTTTGGCATGATCATCGGCATGATCGTCAATCTTGGCGAGATCGGCGTGTTGTTCGCGGTTTCGCTGTACTTGCAGGGCACGAAGGGGCTGACCGCTTTTGACACCGGGCTGGCGCTGCTGCCGCTAGCGGTCGTCGCGTTCTTTGCCGCGCCCCTGGCTGGTGCCTTCTCGTCGAAGCTCGGCCCTAAATGGATCGTGACGGCTGGCATGGTGATCGAAGCGATCGCGCTCTTGATTCTCAGCCAGATGGTCGATGCGGATGTCAGCGTGACGAGTGTTGCGGCAGTGCTGGGCTTGTATGGCCTGGGGCTGGGTCTTGCGATCGCGCAGTTGACGAATCTGGTGCTGTTTGACATTCCCGGCCCCAAAGCGGGCATCGCCTCTGGCGGAAACAGCACGATCCGGCAGGTCGGCTCCGCGCTGGGCATTGCGATCATTGGCACGGTGCTGACCACTACGACCTCGACACGCTTCAAGGAAGAATTCGCTGCAACGCCTGTCCTGGCCCAATCCCCGCTTGCCGCGATGGAGTCCGTCTGGATTGAGATGGCGAAGCAGCCGGTGAACTTCGATTTCGTGGAGATCCTGGAAGCCGGAATGCCCGGTGGGGACGGCTCGTCGCCGATGGCGCAGTTATTCGCAAATGCGGACTTTACGCCCCAGGGCGAGGCGCTCAACCGTGTCGTGTATAACGCCCGCTCGGCTGGGATGGCTCGTTCGGCCCTGGCGGCGTTTGTGTTCATCGGCATCGGGGCGCTGAGTTCGCTTGCGCTGCCCAACCCCAAGGAGCGTGACCGCTCCCTGGATGAAGGATAAACGTCCTGCCCGGTGAGTCGCTCGCTGCCTGGCGACGGGTTTACAAAGCGTGCCCGTGCCGGTACACTGCGCGGCATGTCCGAAGCAACACAGTCTACAACTCCCCGGCGCACGTGGAGCCGCCGGACCGTCGCCCTCGCAGCAGTCGCAGCCCTGATCCTGGCGCTGATCGGGATCGGGCTGGCGGTTGTGGCGGCGCGGCGGTCCGTCTCTATCGAGCAGAACGGCGTCGCGCCGGCCGGCGAGGCGCGTGGGAACGTGCCGGTCCGCGTGCGCTTCTCCCGCGAGATGGATCGCGCCTCAGCCGAGGCGCGCTTCCGCATCGCGCCCGACGTACCGGGCGAGTTCACCTGGAGCGATGACCGGACGCTGGTCTTCACGCCGCAGCGCGCGCTGCCTGCCGGGCAGACATACACCGTGACGATCGACTCCGGCGCGGCGGCGCGCAACGGCGCCACGCTCGACGGGCCGTTCACCTGGCAGTTCGCGGTGCTGCCGCCGCGTGTGGTATATCTGGCGCCCGCCAGCGAGCTCCGCCAGCAGCTTGTCCTGGCCGATCCGGCGACGGGCGCGGCGGAGCCTCTTACGTCTACCGATGAGGGCGTGCTCGATTACGCCGTCAGTCCGAACGGCCGCCTGATCGCCTACGCGCAGGAAGCCGACGATCACTCCGCCGATCTGTGGGTGCTGGATCTGCTTTCGGGCGAGCGCTGGCCGATCACGGACTGCGTCGGGGCGGTGTGCCACAACCCGGCGTGGAGCCCCGACAGCCGACAGATCGCCTACGAGCGCGCCGAACTCGATCCCGGGCGCGGGACCGGAACCGGCGCGTCCCGCGCGTGGATTGTGGACCTCGCCACCCTGCAGCCGCGCCTGATGTTCGAGGACGAGCAGGCGCTTGGCGCGAATCCGGTCTGGTCGCCGGATGGGGCGCGCGTCGCCGCGTTCGACGCGACGATCCCCGGTGTGCGCGTGCGCGACCTCGACGGCGGACCGGGCGCGCAGATCGAATCGCTGGAAGGCGCGGCGGGCATCTTCTCGCCGGATGGAGATCGGCTGCTGATCCCGGTGCTGGTGCGCGGCGCGCTCGGCGAGGCGTTCTACACGCAGCTTGACCTAGTCGATTTTGCGCGGGGCGAACGCACGCGCGTCAGCGGCGAGGAAGACGCGCCGGTCGAGGATGCGGGCGCGGTCTGGCTGCCGGACGGTGATACGCTGATCGTCTTGCGCCGCTACCTCGACGACCGCTTCACGCAGGGGCGGCAGATCTACCGGCTCGATCTGGCGAACGGCGAGGCGGAGCCTCTGGTGGTCGATGCCGAATACGCCCACAGCGCGATCAGCCTGGACCCGTCCGGCACGCGCCTGGTCTATCAACGCTTCCCGATCGGCCAGCCGGACGCACAGCCGGAGATCTGGACGCTCGACCTGTCCACTGGCGAGCGCGCGCTGGTCGCGAGCGACGCGTTCCTGCCCGCGTGGGCGCCCTAGCGCGCTCGCCCCCTGTGGCAATTATGCTAGGATTAGCAGCAATTAGCGATTAGCCAAAGGCGAGAGAACCTGTATTGTGCTTGGTTCGAGCCTAACTCAGCGTCGAGCGCAGATGCGAGAGCTTGCTCCGCCGATAGGCTATATGGGCGATGCAATTCAGCTATCGCTCGCTCTTGAAACTGCTGCCTTATTGCTGTCCCTGGCTGGACTTCGCTTTCGCTAACTGCTAACTGCTAACCGCTAATCGCTAACCGCTAATCGCTAACGGCTAACCGCTGCTTTTCTCAGGAGCGCGCTATGACTGCCACCGTTTCCGCTGCTGCGTCTTTCGACTCGGTCGATGAGGCGACGTACCGCCGCCGCCAGCGCGCGTGGGCGCTGTACGACTGGGCCAATTCTGCCTTCGCGACAACGATCCTCGCCGCCGTGCTGCCGACCTACTACAGCGGGGTCGCCGGGGCGACGCTGCCCAGCGAGGCGACAGCCACCGGCTATTGGAGCCTGACGCTGGCGATCGGCCTGTTCATCGTCGCGATTCTTTCGCCCATTCTCGGCACCATCTCCGACGTGCGGCGCGGGAAGAAGGCGTTCCTCTCCCTGTTCGCGACGATCGGCATCATCGGGACCGGGCTGCTCGTCTTCGTGGGAACGGGCGACTGGCTGCTGGCGTCGATCCTGTTCATCATCGGGCGCGTTGGCTTCTCCGCGTCCATCGTGTTTTACGATGCGCTGCTGCCACACGTCGCCCGCCCGGATGATGTGGACCGGCTCTCGACCACCGGCTACGCGATTGGCTACCTCGGCGGCGGGATCCTGCTGGCGATCAACGTGGTGATGATCTTCGTCCTGGGTGGCGAGACGGGCGCGCGGCTGTCGTTTCTGAGCGTCGCGGTCTGGTGGGCGGTCTTCTCGATCCCGGTGCTGCGCGTCGTACCCGAACCCCCTGCCGCAACCGCCGCGCTCAAGCCCGGCGAAAACGTGCTGACCGTCAGCCTTAATCGTCTGCGCCAGACCTTCCGCGATCTGCGCCAGTACCGCGAACTGCTCAAATACCTGATCGCGTTCCTGATCTACAACGTCGGCATCGGCACGATTATCGGCATCGCGGTGATCTACGGCGCGGAGCTTGGCCTGTGGACGCTCTCGCTGGTCGGCGCGCTGCTGCTGGTGCAGTTTGTCGGCTTCCCGTTCAGTT
>Ga0134097_1001825_pt1 | contig 14399 bp, 12 predicted proteins | sample 8_3taG_FD_94450 | JGI IMG/M metagenome (GOLD analysis project Ga0134097, IMG submission 94450) | Switchgrass degrading microbial communities from high solid loading bioreactors in New Hampshire, USA - 8_30_10_142_A2 metaG | ecosystem: Engineered > Bioreactor > Semi-continuous > Anaerobic >... | reverse complement strand
GTGCTCTGCGACCTGCTCCGCCATCGACGCGCCCTCCGGCGCGTGGCGTCCAGCCGATGCGGGCGGCGCGCCATCCGCGATCTGCTCGTCCGGCTGCCCGATGACCGCCAGCGCCGTCCCGGCGGGCACCGTCTGGCCCTCGAGGACGTAAATTTTCAGCAGCGTGCCGCTGGTCGAGGCAGTGACCTCGGACGTAACCTTGTCGGTTTCGACTTCGAGCAGCGGCTCGTAAGCCTCGACCGAGTCGCCTTCCTGCTTGAGCCACCGGCTGACGGTTCCTTCAACCACGCTTTCGCCCATCTGGGGCATGATGACGTCGGTTGCCATAGCCGTCTCCTGCTCAGTAGGCCGCCAGCTCGCGGATTGCGTCCGCGATGGTGTCGGGATTGGGCATGTAAAAGTCTTGCATGGTATGTGCGAACGGCACGCCGGGGCGATCCGGCCCGGTCAGGCGGCGGATCGGCCCGTCCATGTACTCAAACGCCTCATCGCTGAGCAGCGCCGCGATCTCCGCGCCGTAGCCCAGAAAGCGGCTCGCCTCGTAGACGATCAGCGCCTTGCCGGTCTTCTTGAACGACGACAGCACCGTTTCCGTGTCGAGCGGGACGAGCGTCCGCACGTCTACCACCTCGCACGAAATCCCATCCTGTCGGGCGACCTTCTCCGCCGCCTGCAAAACGTAGTAGTGCATCATGCCGTAGGCGTAGATGGTGACGTCAGTGCCCTCGCGCGAGACTGCCGCAGGACCGATCGGAACGGTGTAGTCATCGGGCGGAACCTCGCCCTTGATCAGCCGGTAGCCCTTTTTCGGCTCGAAGACGATTACCGGGTTTGGGTCGCGGACTGCGCTTTTCAGCAGGCCCTTGGCGTCGTACGGCGTGCTGGGGACGACGATCTTCAGGCCGGGCTGGTGCGCGAAAAACGCCTCGACGCTCTGCGAGTGGTACAGCCCGCCGCCGATCCCGCCGCCGTAGGGTGCGCGGATGACCATCGGCACGTGCCAGTCGCCGCCGGTGCGGTAGTACACCATCGCGGCCTCGTTCACGATCTGGTTGAACGCGGGGAAGATGTAGTCTGCGAACTGGATCTCGCAGATCGGGCGCATCCCGACCATCGCCGCGCCGATGCCGACCGCCACGATGCTAAGCTCGGCCAGTGGTGAGTCGATCACCCGCTCCGGGCCGTATTTCTCGAACAGGCCCTGCGTCGCGCGGAAGACTCCGCCGCGCTGCCCAACGTCCTCGCCGGTGATGAAGACGCGGTCGTCGCGTTCCATCTCCTCGTCCATCGCCTGGCGCAGCGCTTCGATCAGCGTGATTTCAGCCATCGGTTCCGCTCCTGTCAGGCAAGATCGTGCGGCGCAAAAACCGGGAACATGGCGTCTTCGGGCGGGGGATAGGGCGCGGCCTCGGCGGCGGCGTGCGCTTCGTCCACCTCGGCGCGAACCCGCTGCTCGATCTCCTGAATTACGTCGTCGTCCAGCACGCCGCGCTCTCGCAGATAGCCCTGGAAGCGCAGGATCGGGTCGCGCTTTTTCCACTCTTCGACCTCGTCGCGCGTGCGGTAGGTGCGGTCGTCGTCGTCCGACGAGTGCGGCACCGGGCGATAAGTCTTCGCCTCGACCAGCGTCGCGCCCTCGCCGGAGCGCGCCCGCGTAAAGGCTTCCTGCATCACGCGATACGAGGCGAGCACGTCGTTCCCGTCGACGATCGCGCCCGCGATGCCAAACATCGGCGCACGGTCGGCCACGTTCGGCACGGCCATTTGCAGGTGCATCGGGACCGAGATGGCGTAAATATTGTTCTGGACCAGGCAGACCATCGGCAGCTTGTGCACACCTGCCCAGTTAAGTCCTTCGTAAAAATCTCCTTCGCTGGTAGACCCCTCGCCCAGTGTGACGACCACCACGCGATCTTCCCCGCGCATTTTGCACGCCAGCGCCGCGCCTGCCGCCTGGGGAACCTGCGTCGCGACCGGGCTGGACGAGCTGAGCATCCCGAGCTTGCGGCTGCTCCAGTGTGAGGGCATCTGGCGCGACCCGCTGGTCGGCTCGCCTGCTTTGCCGAAAACCGCCAGCATAAAGTCGAGCGGGGTCAGGCCGAGGGTCAGGCTGAACGCCAGATCGCGATAGTAAAGCGAGGCGTAATCGTACCCGCGACGCATCGCGTACGCCGCGCCGACCTGGACGCCCTCGTGCCCGATGCCGGAGATGTGAAAGGCGATCTTGCCCTGGCGGTGAAGTACCCAGACCCGTTCGTCCAGGCGCCGCGCGCGGACCATCTGCCAGTACATGTCCAGCAGCGTCTGTTCGTCCAGATCGATGCCGGTATCGTCGATCTGGTGCGCCGTCCGCAAATCTGTTGCCATACAGTGCTCCTGAAAACTCAATCGACAGAAAGGGTAATTAAGGACGTGGGGGAGCAAGGCGGGCCACCCGCAGGCGGTGATGGTGGGCTGCGAGGGGCGGGCTGGCCCGCTAGCCAGATTATATACAATAAAGATGCAAAAAAGGACTAAAAACGGGCTGGCACGCCCCGCGGCCAGTTGTGGACGGAACGGCGCGCTGCTCGATAAAATGGGCGGCTGTTTGCGCTCGCTCCACATGAAAGCTGAGGGTTCGATGACCGACGCTCTCCGCGCCAGCCCTGCTGCTCCGGTGCAATCCACGGACGAGCGCGAGCCGATATATCGCCGCAACTTCCTCGTCTTCCTGGCCGACTACATTCTGTTTTCGATCGGGATGGGGCTTGTCGGCACGACGACCGTCATCCCCGACTTTGTCCGCCGGCTGACCGACTTCGAAGTGCTGATCGCGCTCTCCAGCCAGATGTTTGAGATCCTGTGGCTGCTACCGCAGCTTCTGATCGCGCGGGAGCTTGTGCGCGTTCGCAACAAGAAGTGGTGGTTTGTGGGGCCGAACCTGGCCGCGCGCCCGATGCTGGTCCTCTTCGCCGGGGTGATGCTCCTGCTCGGGCCGGACCGTCCGGGCGCGCTCCTGGCGGCGTTCCTGCTGTTTTACGGGATTGCGGCGCTTGGGGATGGCGTGGTCGGCGTGCCGTGGCTTGATCTGGTCGGCAGCAGCCTGGACGCGCGGCGGCGGGCGCGGCTGTTCGGCTATGGGAATGCGATCGTGGGGGTGGCGCTGCTGGGCGTTGCGCCGGTCATCCGGTGGATTCTCGGCGCGGAAGGGCTGGCGTTCCCCCAAAACTACGCGCTGCTGTTTGCGCTGGGCGGCGGGCTGATGCTGGCGACCATCCCCTTCACGCTGCTGATCAAGGAACTCCCCGGTGGGGAGCCGCGCGCGACCGTTCCCAGCGTGCGCGAGTATTTACCAGAGCTGGGGCACGTCCTGCGCACGGATGGCCCCTTCCGCGCCATGATCGTTGCGCGGCTGCTGTCGAGCCTGTACGTGATGGCCGCGCCGTTCTACATTGGGTATGGGACGGAAGTGCTCGGCATGGAAAGCAGCGTGGCGGTCAGCGAGCTGCTGGTGATGCAGACGATCGGCAGCGTGGCGGGCGCGTTGCTGTTCTCTCGGCTGGGAGAGCGGCATCTGGTGCGCTTCATCCGGCTAACGATGGGGATCGCCATCGTGCAGGTGACCCTGGCGCTGTCGGCGGATGCGATCGGCACCGGCGCGCTGTACGTGGCGTTTGTCGCGGGTGGACTGGTGCAGGGCACGCTTGGCATCAGCTTCATGAACTGGGCGGTCGCCTATGCTACGCCCGACCAGCGCCCGATTTACTCCGGGCTGCTCAATTCGATCTCGGCGGTGTCGATCCTGAGCGCGCCGTTGATCGGCGGGACGCTGGTCGAGCACCTCGGCTACCGGGCGGTGTTTGTGGCGGCGCTGGTGGCGATGGCGTCGGCGCTGTGGGTGGCGTTGCGCCGGGTCGAAGCGCCGCGCGAAGCGGCAAAGCAGGCGTAACCGCAGCAAAGTGCAGCTAAAGGCAGCCAACCACAGCAAAAGGCAGCGAGAACGGGCGGACCATTCTCGCTGCTTTAGCGGTTGAGGTGTGTTTTTCGTAGGGGCGCAGCTTGCTGCCCGTTGTTATATGAAGAATTAGACGGTTACGGGCGGAGCTTGCTCCGCCCCTACGCTGACGCCGGATTGCCGCGCGGCGATGCTCCGGCGACTACTCGCACCCGGCGGGAATGACCTCGCCCGCAGACGGGACCACCGCCGGATCCAGCCAGACCAGATTCAGCCGCCAGTCGCCCGGCTCCAGCGCGACGCTCTCTCGCTCGCCGGTCGCCAGGTCGAGCGCCCACAGCGCCGCCTCGCCGCTGGCGGCGTCGTGCGTCACCGCGTAGATCGTCTCCCCGTGCAGGACAGCCTGAACGGGTGCCAGATCGGTCCATAGCCGGTCTTGCAGGCGGCCCAGGACGTAGCGCACCTGCAGGATGCCGCCCGCCTCACCCGGCCGGTAAAGGTAGAGCGTGCCGTCGCGCGCGCCTGCAATTTCAAAGACTGTGCCCGGCGTGGCGAGCGGCTGCTTATCCTCGTCCACCATCTCGAACCCGCCGAACTGCGTAAACTCATAATCGTCACCACCCAACTGGTAAACCCACTGGCCGTCGGTCACGTAGATCGCGCCCCTGACGCTATCCCACGCTACGCGATGGGCGGCTCCTTCACGCATCTTCCCCATACGGCGCTCGACGACCGTCTGCTGCCGGAAGGTATCGAACACGCTAATCCAGGTCATGCCGTCTTCATGGCGCAGCGTGACGATCTGGCGCCCATCGGGCGAGGCGAAGTGCTGCACCGCCGCGTTTTCGATCGACGTGGGGATCGCTTTGCCGAGGTCGAGTGTGTCCGCGCGACGTATCTCGATCTGCGTGGATGGCGCCTCGTCGCCCGGCGTGACGGACCAGCTTGCGACGATCAGGTTTTCGCCATCGGGCACCGAGCTCACCACTTCGCCCGGCAGCTTCAGCGGGCAGGCGCGCGCCTCGGCGAGATCCAGCCGCAGCGTGCCGAGCGCGCCAGAGTCGTCCAGCGCATCGAGGAACAACGCTTCTCCACGCGGCGCGGCGGTCGCGCGGACGAGCGCAGGGGTGGATGCGCTGATCTGCCACGCGGCGGCAGATTCGAGCGTCGCCGGGTCGAACAGGTGAAGCGCCCCACTTTCGCCAGACAGCGCCAGATAGGGCTCGACGGGCGCGGCGATCAGATCGAGGTTCGCGCCATTCGCGGCCAGCACCTCGCGCAGCGTGGCCTCGCCTTTGGGGGTCGTGCGGAACCAGCGCCCATCGTACTCCGATGAGCCGTTGACAATGCCCAGGTAGTGCACCAGCCCTGGCTCACCGTCCGGAGCGGGATGGTAAGCGACCCGATCGAACGGCACATATTGGCCAACGTCCGTCTCGAAGAAGCGTGTAAGTTCAAAGCTGGGCCCGGGCCGCTCAGGCGGGTCGACTGGCTGCATAAAGTCTTCGAGCATGGCGAACGAGATCGGTATCAATACCGCCATGTCGCCTTCCAGCACCAGCTCGCCGTCCAGCCCTGGTCCGACGATCACGATCCGGCTGGCGGGGCCTTTGGCGGACGTGAGGCCGGGCAGCGCCAGCGCGATCAGCAACACCAGCATGAGAACGAGTCCGATTCGTGTGCGCATGATGCGATCTCCTGTGCTTACTCCAACGATTCGGCGATGCGGCGCGCTTCGTCCAGCGTCAGATCGCCTTCGAGGCGGTACGTGATGCCGTCCTGCTGCCAGATCAGGACGGGCGACGTCACGGGCATCGACACTGGGTTGCCCCCGCCGAGCGATATCAGATATTCGTGCGGCTCGGACGTCCACAGCGCGCGCTCCCCGTTGACGGTCGTTTCCTGCACCTGCGCCGTTGTCTTCAGCGCAAAATGGCCGAACCCGAGCGCGTGCAGGCTGAAGCGCACGCGGGTGGGATCATCCGGTTGCAGCCAGACCATCACGACCGTATCGACCGGGCCTTCGGGCGCGAAGACGCGATCCGGCGCGCCGAGGTCGGGCGGGTAGGTCGGCAGGCGGAACGGCAAGGGCACGGCGTCGCGCGCCGCGTCGAGCGTGGTTTCGCCGGGCAGCGACAGCACCCACGGCGGTGCCGAGGGGGTGACCCTGGCGGTCGCGGAGGGCGTACCGGTTGGCTCGACGAAGCGCACCGCGCCGAGTTGCAGGAACTCCAGCGCGCGGCTGCGCAGATCGGGGATCAGCAGCGTGGCGAGCAGCAGCGCAATCGCGGCGACTGCCGCCGCCCGCAGCGCGAGCGCCATCCGGCGAGAGCCGGTCCGCCGCAGCCGCGCCGCGACCTGCCCGGCGACGTCCGGCGTGGGCGGATATGGCAGGTGACGGGCCAGCTCTTCGACGCGCATCTCCCAGACCTCGTCGTTCTCCGGCAGGTCAACCGGCGTTCCGCGCTCGCTCACGATAGCCGTCCTTCCATCAACAGCGGGAAATCGTGTTGAACGACGCCCTTCAGCCGTCGCAGCGCCCGGCTCTGCCGCGACTTCACCGTGCCCGGCGGGACGTTCAGCACCTCGGCCGTTTCGCGGACCGATAGCTCCAGCATAAAGCGCAGATAAATCACTTCCTGCTCCTGGGCCGACAGGCGGCGGACGGCGTCCCACAGGGCGCGCGCTTCCTGCTGCTGAAACTGCTCGCTCTCGGCGCTGGCGGCGGCGCGCGGCGCGTGTGCAAACAAGCGTTGCGCGGCGGCGACATAGCGCCCCAACGAGCGGCGATAGTTGCGCGCCAGATTGCGCGTGATGTGCAGCACCCACGGGCGGAACGGCCGCGTCGGGTCGAAGCGATCAAGCTGCCGATAGGCGCGGACGAAGGCGTCTTGCGCCACATCCTGCGCGGCGTCGGCGTCGTCCACCAGCAGGTACGCCAGCCGGAAGACAGCCGCCTCGTGCTCGCGGACGAGCGCTTCGTAGGCCGCCTGGTCCCCTGCTTGCGCGCGCTGGATCAACTCCGCTTCCAACTGTGTCGCCCTCGTTGGATGTGCCCGAAACTCTGTGCGCTATACACCGCCCACATGGCTTTGGTTCCAATTATCGGACAAAAAAGGGACCGGATCACTCCGGCCCGAAAATATTGCTTTTGGATGGCCTCGTTCGTGGTGTGGGCTGCGTTTACTTGGTGCCCCAGCGGTGGATGCAGTCAGTCGGCTGCGAACGCCACCGGGACTTCTTCGGCGGCGGGCGGCTCATCAGCGCGCGCCACGACGGCGTAATCAGGCAGCGTCGCTTCCATCTCGCGCACGCTCCGGCGGCTATAGACGGCGATCGTCAGCAGGAACATGAGGCTTCCGGCGATGAAGAAGATCAGCCCCATGCCCGCGCCCCGCTCGCTGCCAACCAGCGGCGCGACGACGTCCCAGCCCGGCCCGCCGACCGCTGGCTCGAAGACCCGGTCCGCCAGCGGGCCGATCAGCATAAGGGCAATCGGCATCAGCCCGAGCGAAACCTGGCTGAGCGCCGCGAAGACGCGCCCCTGCAGGTCCGGCGGAACCTTCGCCTGGATCATGGACATGAATGAGGCGTTGACCATCGGCAGGGGGAGCATCAGCAGAAACAGCGTCGCGCCAAGCGCCAGGGGGGAACGCCCCAGCCCGTAGATCGCGAGGCAGACGCCTGCCAGCCCGATCCCCGGCATGATGGTGTGAATGCGCGGGCGCGTGCCGCCCCAGGCGCTCATGATCACCCCGCCGACAATCGCTCCGGCGCTCATCACGCTGAGCAGCGTGCCGAGCGTCGTCTCGCTGCCGGTGATCGTCAGGATGTAGGGCGTGTTCAGCGCCATTGAGCCGCCGATCAGGAAGTTCACCAGCGAAACGTACAGCGCGACGGCGAACAGAATTTGCCGCGTGCGCAGATAGCGGAAGCCGGTCAGCACGTCGCGCCAGACAGACGTCCGCATGGCGCGCCCTTCTTCGGTCTGCTCCGGGTGGGGGATGTGGATCAGCAGCACGACCAGCACCGCGACCGAAAACGTCACCAGGTCGATCACCATGACGCCGGTCACGCCGACTACCGCGAACAGCAGCCCGGCCAGCATCGGCGCAACGATCCCCGATGCCGGTCCGGCGAGTTGCTGGATTGCGTTGGCGCGATCGCGGTGCTCGTCCGGCACGAGCATCGTGATCGACGCGTCGAAGGCCGGGCTTTGGAACGTGCCGAAAAACGCCTGGATGAACGTCACGACGTACAGCAGCCACAGCTCGAACGTGCCGGTCAGGAAGCTTACCAGCAGAATCACCGTGCCGACCGCCTGCCCGATGTCCGCGAGGATCATCATGTAGCGGCGATTCCACCGGTCAGCGAAAACGCCCGCGACGCTGGCGGAGATCAGAGAAGGGAGCGTCGAGAAGAAGGCAGTCAGCGCGAGGGGCGTGGCCTGGTTGGTATCGCTAAACACCTTGATCCCGATCGCAAGGCTGGTCATGCGGCTGCCGATCAGGGAAAAGACCTGCGTCAGGATCAGCGTGTAGAACGTGCGCAGGGAAGCGGTGGATTTCATAACGCACCTATCGTGTCCGACAAAGATTCAAGATTGATGTTGAATTATAGGCCAATATAGACCAGTTTTTGCAAATAAACAAGCCTACATATCAAATTATTTGATAATCTTGCACAAAAATTGTTTCGCTGCACGCTGGCGGGTAATGAGGGCGCTCAACGCGGGTTGGGAGGCGGTTAAGAAAAATAGCGTAAAAAGACCGCATTGACCTGTTATTTTTGATAATGATGCGTATAATATGCTTTAATGATCGAACACGACGGCTAACGACACGCGCGTCACCTCTCCGCCCATTCGCCGACTCCCCGGTGACGATTTTCCAGAGTGCGCCTGCCCGATAGCCGCCGCTGAGAAGCGCGGCGTCTCTTGAAAGCGGAACGTTGCCGGTCGGTGTTTCGTAATAAATATCATGCAAATCGTAATAATCGCGGTGCGGCGAGGGTGAAGCAAGTGGAGCATAGCATGAGGAAAGTCGCTTTCATCCGGTGGTTGCTCGCAGTAGTAGGGGCCGTGCTCCTGGGGGGAGTTGCGGCGGATGTCGCGCTGGCGCACGGGCCGTCGACGGGCGGTGCGTCGATAGACGCTGTCCGCGACCTGTTCAATACGACCCTGCTGCTGGCTATTCCCGTCTTTTTGCTCGTCGAGGGGCTGATTATCTTCGCGGTGCTGCGCTATCGCCGCCGCCACAAGGATGAAATGCCCGAGCAGGTGCACGGGAACACGGCGCTCGAAATTACGTGGACGGTTCTCGCGTTCGCGATTATTGCCGTGTTGTTCGTGCTGACGCTGCGCGCTCTCAATACCGAGTATCGCGCAGAAGCGGAGCAGGAGGAGACGACTCCCGATTACACGGTGGACGTGATCGGGTACAGCTTCAATTGGGACTACAAGTACTACATCGGCCTGGACGAAGACACCGGCGTGCAGACCACCCGCCGCATCACCATCCCGACCAATCGCAACGTCCTGCTGCGGATTATGTCGCGCGACGTCGTGCACAGCTTCTGGGTGCCGGATCTCGCCGGAAAGGTGGACGCGGTTCCGGGCTACACCAACACCCAGTGGCTAAAGGTGAAGGAACCGGGCCTGTACACCGGCAACTGTGCGGAGTACTGCGGCCTTCTTCACTATAATATGCTCATCGAACTCGAAGCGCTGCCGCCGGATGAATTCGACCGCTGGCTGGCGGACCGGATGGCAGGCGCGACTGACTTCACACCGATTGGCACGGACCTGGAAAGCGAGCTGCCCGAGGGCGATGCCGCTTCGGGCGAGAGCATCTTCCAGGAACTGGGCTGCTCGAACTGCCATGCCGCGCAGGATGGCGCCGGTCCAGCGCTGACGGGGATGGGCCAGCGCGCGGAAGATCACGCGGCCCAGGCTGGCGACCCGAACGCGCATCAGTACCTGCGCGAGTCGATCCTGGTTCCGTGCGAGTTTGAGGTGCCCGGCTTTAACTGCCAGGTGATGCCATCCGATTACGGTCAGAAGCTGGACGCGCAGGCCCTGGCTGATCTGATCGCCTACCTCCAGTCTCAGTAACGCGGCGTTGCCGCCACACAAGTCATTTACGGAGCACTGTATGGCGACTATCACGCACCCCACAACGACGACGGTACACCGGCCACAGAGCAGGCTGCTCGAGTGGATTACAACGGTTGACCACAAGAAGATCGGGATCATGTACGTCGTCACGACGCTGACCTTCTTCGTCATCGGCGTCGTGCTGGCGCAGGTGATGCGCGCCGAGCTCACCGCCCCAGGCGGGCAGTTCGTGACCGCGGACGCCTACAACCAGTTGTTCTCGATGCACGGCACGACGATGGTGTTCCTGTTCATCATCCCGATCGGCGCCGGTATCGCGAACTACATCATCCCGTTGCTGATCGGCGCGCGTGACATGGCGTTCCCGCGCCTGAACGCGCTGAGCTACTGGCTGTTGCTGTTCGGCGGCCTGACCGTCTACTCCAGCTTCCTGGTCGAAGGTGGCGCGGCGGCGAACGGCTGGACGGCCTACCCGCCCCTGAGCACCAAGCAGTACTCGCCCGGCCTGGGTACGGACCTGTGGCTGATCGGCCTGGCGCTGACCGGAACCTCATCCCTGATCGGTTCGGTGAACTTCATCGTGACGATTACGCGGATGCGCGCGCCGGGCATGACCTGGATGAAGCTGCCGATGTTCGTATGGACGACCTACACCATGTCGTTCATGATCCTGCTGGGGACCCCGATCCTGACTGGCGGCATGGCGATGCTGCTGGCGGATCGTAACCTGGGCACGCAGTTCTTCCAGGTTCAGGGCGGTGGCGACCCGGTATTGTGGCAGCATTACTTCTGGTTCTACTCGCACCCGGCGGTGTACATCATCATCCTGCCGGCGATGGGGATCATCTCGGAAGTGCTGCCGGTGTTCTCGCGGCGTCCGCTGTTTGGCTACACCGCGATGGTCGTCTCGACCGTGGCGATCGGCGTGCTTGGCTTCACCACCTGGTCGCACCACATGTTCACCGTCGGCCTGCCGACCAAGCTGGAAGCGTTTTTCGTCTTCTCGACCATGTTAATCGCAGTGCCCACCGGCGTGAAGGTCTTTAACTGGCTGTTCACGATGATCGGCGGCTCGCTGCGCTTCACCGTGCCCATGCTGTACGCAATCGGGTTCCTGATGTCGTTCCTGATCGGCGGTATCACCGGCGTCTTCCAGGCGATCGTGCCAATCGACGAAATGGTGCACGACTCGTACTGGATGGTCGCGCACCTGCACTATGCGCTGTTCGGCGGTGGCGCGTTCGGCGCGTTTGCGGGCCTGTACTACTGGTGGCCGAAGATGTTCGGGCGCCGTCTGGACGAGAAGATCGGCAAGTGGCAGTTCTGGCTGCTATTCATCGGCTTCCACATCACCTACTTCCCGATGCACATCCTCGGCCTGATGGGCATGCCCCGCCGCATCTACGACTACGGCCCGGATCGCGGCTGGACCGAGCTGAACGTGCTGTCGACCATCGGCGGCATCCTGATGGGCATTTCGGTGGTTCTGCTGGTCTACAACCTGATCCGCAGCACCCTCCGGGGCGAGCGCGTGGGCAACGACCCGTGGGAAGGCGACACGCTCGAGTGGACGACCAGCTCGCCGCCGCCTGCGTACAACTTCGAAGAGATTCCAGCGGTCAACAGCCGCCGTCCGGCGCGTGACCTGCGTCTTGGCCTGGTGCCTGAAGGGGAGAGAACTGCATGAGCAGTGAAATGACTCTCGTTCCTGACGAATTTCGGGAGCGTGTCATTGACGGTGAGGGCGACGGGAACGGTCACGGCGGGCCGCACGATGGTCACGGCGCGCACGACATCCACCTGCCGCCGCCCAGCATCGCGCCGATCGTCGTCGCAGGGGGCGCGCTGTTCCTGCTGCTGACTCTCCTGAACCCGCTGTGGCTGCTCGTCGCAGTGCCGGTGCTGGGATATGGCGTGTGGCGCATGATCCACTTCCCTGAGTTCGACATCAGCGCGAAGTGGCTGCCCGCTATGGACCATCGCAAGCTGGCGATGTGGGCCTTCCTGGCGTCGGAAGTGATGTTCTTCGGCTCGCTGATCGGTGGCTATCTCTACTTCAAGCTGAAGGGCGGCTTCGGGTTCGAAGAGGCGGAAGCCATCCTCAGCCTGCCGCTGGCGACCGTCGGGACGAGCGTCCTGATCGTCAGTAGCTTCGCCGTCGTGATGGCGCTTGAGGCGCTCCAGTCGAACGATATGCGCGTGTTCCGCAACTGGATGATCGCGGTCCTGGTGCTGGGCGCGGGCTTCCTGACCATTCAGGCGTTCGAGTGGTACGAGCTGATGGATCACGGCGTCACGACTAGCGACCTGTTCGGAACGGCCTTCTTCATCACGACCGGGTTCCACGGCTTGCACGTGCTCGGCGGCGTGGTCTGGATCGCGCTGCTGCTGTTCCGTGCGCTGGTGCAGAAGGTCTACTCGGCGGAGAACTCGCTCGGCGTCGAGCTGTTCGGGCTGTACTGGCACTTCGTCGACGTCGTGTGGATCGCGCTGTTTACGGTGATTTACCTGGTTCGCTAGGCCGCGCAGCGAGGGATAAGCATGGATCAGATGTTGCTTTGGATTGTGCTTTGGATCGCGAGCGGCGCGTTTCTGGGCGGCGTGATCACACCCGTCCTCACGGCAGACCGCCGCATCGGCGACTGGACCGCGATGGTGATCGGGCTGGTCGTGGGCGGCATTGGGAACCTCATCCTGCTGGTGCCGCTGTGGCTGGCGCTGTCTCGCGTGGAGCGCGCCGAGGAAACGCACGAGCCGCTTTGGAAGCGGGATGCCGTTACGCTTGCGGAGCTACAGGCCGCAGGCGGAGGCGCCCTGCCGCCGAACCCGCTGCTCGCGCTCAAGCAGAACTTCTGGCCCGCGCCACGCCCGCATGGCGAGCACTCGCACCGCATGACGTATGTCGGCGTGGCGATCGCGCTGGCCGTGCTGACCGCGATCGAGGTCGCGCTGAGCGTGCTCGATTCGCGCGGCGATGTCGGCTTCCCGGTGGTAGCCCCGCTGGCGGCGCTGTCGTCGCTCAAGATCCTGCTGGTGGTCGCGTTCTTCATGCATCTGCGCTGGGAGAACCGCTGGTTCACGCTGATCTTCGTCGGATCGGTGCCCTTCGCGCTGATGGTGCTGATCGTGCTGGCCGCGGTCGCCTAGCAGAGCGCACGCACAGATGACAGAACGGCTCCCCATGCGGGAGCCGTTTTCATTTCAGCGAATCACCCCGGCAGCAGCCCGTGATCCCGCAAGACTTGCTGCTCGTCACCAGTGACGTAGGCGAAGATTTTAGGCTGCCCGTCGCGCACCTGTAGGAAGTAGATGACGTCGAATTCAATCCGGATCTCGTCGCCATCCTGCCGCCGGTAGCGCGAGTCCCAATGCACCCGCGCCATCGCGTGAAGCTCGTCCAGCGGCGTGACGTCCACCCCGGCGACGTTCATCGCGGTCGTGCCGATGCTTTTATAGAACGCGAATCCTTGCGGGATCACCGCGCGAAACTGCTCGTCGTTCTTTCCGCACATCACGCTGTTTGGGCTGGCTTCGATGAAATAGTTCGCGAAGCTGGCGACCGCCCCATCCACGTCCACGACTGGCGGATCTTGCAGCGCCTGGTTGACGCGTGCGGCGTATTGCTCGAAGAACAGTTCGAGTTGCTGGATCCTATCCACAATTTTCTCCTCGGGCTGTTCAGACGTGGCCGGATTATACCGGGCCGCAGCTACCTGGCCGGACAGACCGGCAAGTTTCCTATAATCTGCATATCACGCAGCCATGAGGATAGGACCATGAGCCTTGAGCCAGGTTTACCGATCTACGAGTACGACGACACCGGCCAGGGCGATCCGCTGGTGCTGGTGCCGGGCGGCCTTACCGGTTGGCTGAGCTGGGCGCCACACGCCCAGATGTTGGCGGAGCAGCAGCGCGTCATTCGCATGCAGTTGCACGGCGTCGCGTACGGCCTGGCAGGCGTGCCGCTTCCGGCGAACTATTCGGTGAATTTCGAAGTCGCGGCGCTCGGCACCACGCTTGACTCGCTGGGTATCGAGCAGGCTGACTTTGCTGCATGGTCCTATGGCGCTTCCGTCACGCTCAGCTACGCGATCCACCACCCTGAGCGCGTTCGCACGCTGACGCTGATCGAGCCGCCTGCCTTCTGGATGCTCAAGTCGCGCGGCCCACTTCCAGACGACGCGCTCCGTTTGCAGTCGCTTCTACAGCCGCTGGCCGGAGCAGACGTGACGGAAGACCAGTTGATTGCGTTCGCACGGTTGGTTAACCTGCTGCCGGAAGGCGTCGATCCGCGTACGCTGCGGCAGTGGCCTTTGTGGATGGAACACCGTCAATCGCTGCGTAGCCAGG
>Ga0134097_1001810_pt1 | contig 14505 bp, 12 predicted proteins | sample 8_3taG_FD_94450 | JGI IMG/M metagenome (GOLD analysis project Ga0134097, IMG submission 94450) | Switchgrass degrading microbial communities from high solid loading bioreactors in New Hampshire, USA - 8_30_10_142_A2 metaG | ecosystem: Engineered > Bioreactor > Semi-continuous > Anaerobic >... | reverse complement strand
GGATTAGATGAATTATTCGGGAGAAATATGATATTTGAGGTTATTACCGAAAATACTTTGGAATTCAGTAATGAAGATGAAAAGGTCTATGACGCTACTAAATATAGGCTAAAGAACGTAATATTCCATACAGGCTCAAAACTATTATTTGTTTACGACTTTGGAGATAATTGGATTGTAGAAGTTACGCTTGAACGCATTTTTAATGATCCAGATTTACCTGGACGGCTTCTTCCCCGTGTTATTGAAGGTGAAGGATTTGGTATTGTTGAAGATTGTGGCGGTGTCACAGGTCTTGCAAAGCTAGCAAAAGCCTTTAAAGAGAAAAAAGGTAAGGAATACCATGAATATAGCTCGTGGTTAGGAGTTGATGATTTTGACATAGAGAGCTTTGATATCGATGATATGAACTTCAGGCTTTCAAAGATACCTCGTATATATTCTGATATCTATGAGTACAATCTCGAGCCTACTAAGCGGTCAATGGACATTCTAGAAAGAAGATATCTGAAACGCAAGAATAAATCATAATCAAAATTTATTAGGCCAAAAGTGTTAAGAGTGTATCACTCTATGATACACTCTTATTTTTCTCTTCTAGCATATAACCGTTTTATTCTAGAACGTGTTAACCTATTTTATGACAAAATCAAAAATGCCTGATGCAAATATACAACTTATCTTTTGGCATGTATCTATCCCATAAATGCCTTGATACCCTTAAGCGGATCTTCTAAAGGAAAGTATTCGAAACCTATAAAACCGTTATAACCGCTTTCATCTATGGCTTTAAATACCTCGCGATAATTTATCTCCCCGAAGTAAAGTTCATGCCTTCCGGGATTGCCGGCAGCATGGAAATGCCCTATCTTATCCACATTAGCGGTAAAATTTCTTATTATATTGCCCTCCATAATCTGCTGGTGATAGATATCAAATAACAACCTGACATTGGGGCTCCCTACTTCATCGATAATCTCAAACCCTTCAAAAGAGCTGGATAAGTAATATCCCGGATGATCCACATAAGTATTGAGAGGTTCGACTAGCAGTACTATTCCTGCCTCTTCAAGCATAGGGACACAGGCTTTAAGCCCATCAACAATACTTTTATGCTGTATTTTCCTGCTGTAACCATTATTGTTGCCAACCTGGGTTATAAGCCTCTTACAGCCTAAGAAGTTAGCTGCTTCAATGGACTCCCTTAATCCTGCAATATATTCCTCCCTCTTATAAGGGTCAACCAAACTAATGAATTTTGTACAAAAAGCAACCGTATTAAGGCCAAACTTCTCATTGGCATCTTTTATTGCCTTAAGATCCTTATCCCACCAAGTCCAGAATTCATAATTTCTTATACCTATAGCGCTTATTTTTTCCATACTATCAACAAAATCCTGTCCATTAAAGAGGGCTTCAATACAGATAGATATTTTCATATACTTTCCTTCCTCCCTCTTTCAGCTTTTTATGCTACCATCCGTTTGCCGAGCTTAAAAAGACTCCGCACATACACATATCAACAATGCAAGGGCATTTTAGCCTTTTTATCTTGCTATCAAAGATAATTCGCCTTCTACTAGACTTCGTATAGATCTATCAATGGCACTTGAACTGAGTTGTCTGGTATATGCAATAACAATTATCAGCATGGTAATTTTAAACTCATTTTTGCCTCAAAATTCCCAAACGCCTCTTTGCCATGTCCACAATCCACTTGGCCTCTTCCACCCTGAAAAGGTAAACCAACGCAAAGTACAGCAAAGCGCCCAATCCAATTTCCAACGTAAGAATTAAAAATCTCATTATCGTGCTGGATAGGGAGAGATATTCTGCTGCAATGCCATCTAGCCAGTACACAACGATGCCCATTATCAAAGATGCAATGCCACATTTTAGAAAGGCACCAATCAGCTTCTTACCGCCAACGCCGCCAATCCGTTTTCTCAAGTTTATGAACAAAAGTAGGGTCATGACCATGGCAGATAAGCTGGTAGCAAGCGCGAGTCCATTGTGTTGCATGAACCTGACCAGGATGAGATTTAAGACTATATTGCACAACACTGTCAGAACGCCATTTAACATGGGAGTCTTGGTATTCTGCAGGGAGTAAAAAGTCTTATTTAACACATCCCGGAAACCGTAAAATACCATGCCCAGGGAATAAAACATGAGGGCTGAAGCGGTCATAGCAGTTGCCCTGGCATCAAACTGCCCCCTCTCAAACAATACCGATACTATCGGTTGCCTTAAAACCACCGCTCCAACTGTAATGGGAAGTATGATGAGGGTAATTACGTTGAGTGCCTTTACAAGCTTATCCTTAAATCCGGCCATATCCTTCTCTGCGCTAAGGCGCGAAAGGAGGGGGTAGATGACCGTAGATAGCGATATGGTAAAAAGGCCATACGCAAAACCGTTCAACTTGTTGGCAAAGTTGAGGGCCGAGATGCTACCCTCAGGTAGGCCTGATGCCAGCATCCTGTCAATCAGGGCGTTGAGCTGCTGCACCGTCGAACCAAGCATAACTGGAAGCGCCAGGGCAGCCACTTTTGTCACATACGGGTCTTTGAAGTTTAGAGTCGTGCTGTATCTGTAATCTTTTTTAAATACACCGGGCAATAAAACGGCGAGTTGTACCACGCTACCTACCAGAGTACCAACCACTAAGCCATAGGGTCCAACCATACCGCTTAAGAGCAGCATTGCTATAATTATCATATTGTTTGGAATGCCTATAAGCGCTGGAAGAGCAAACTCGTTGTTAGCCTGCAAAAAACTGATAAAAATTTGGCACATACCTATGAATATGATCATGGGAAAGGTTATCCTGGTAAAGCCGACCGCCAGCTCGAGAACCTCTCCCTTGAACCCCATGGCAATCAGGGATACGATGGGGCGTGTGAACACCATGCCCAGAACCGCCAGTGCGGTACTTATAACCAGCACGACGTTGAGTACCCTGTTTGTAAAGCGAACAGCCTCCTCGGGGCCCTCTTCAACTCTAATGCGGGAATAAAGCGGTATGTATGTTGTACCAATTGCGGCGGCTATGCTTGCAAACAGCGTCTGCGGTATGGTCAGGGATACCAGATAGGCATCGGTGACATATGTGGCACCGTATGCGCTGCCAAGCAGTATCTCCCTCAAAAAGCCGGTTATCTTGCTGAGCAGCGTGATTATCATCACAAGTATTGTGGCTTTTTTGTAGCTGATGCGTTGTTGCATGTTGGGCACCTCTTATATTTAAGTTAGTCTTATCCAAAACCCCTTTTAACAAATAATAAACACAAAAAAAATTACAATAATTCCGTCCTATTTTGAGCCTTTAGTCGTGCAACAATTTCTTTTACATCTTGAGCTCGTTCTTTAGGACAAACCAATAAAGCATCATCTGTATTTACAATAATCATATTATTTAACCCTATTGTTGCAATAATTTTTCCGTTTCCGTATATAATACAGTTTTTAGTATCAATTCCAATAAAATCTGCTTTTACGATGTTTCCATCCTTATCAGCCGGAAATATAGCACCTAGTGCATCCCAACTTCCTAAATCACTCCAGTTAAAATCTCCTGGAATCACTAACACATCATTAGATCTTTCCATAATACCATAATCAATAGAAATATTCTGTAATGTTGGATAAACTTTTTCCACTACTTTTTGTTCATCCTGTGTTCCTATAACATTTAATATTTCTTCAGCACGTTCATATAGTCTTGGAAGAAATCTCTTGAAATTTTCAAGAATAACAGATATTTTCCAAACAAATATCCCACTATTCCATAGATAATTTCCTGAACTTACATATTCTTTAGCACGCTCAAAACCAGGTTTTTCTACAAACTCAAACACCTCATAAGCTCCTTCATTATATGATTGAATATTAAAGCCAATATAACCATATCCTGTTGAAGGAAAAGTTGGTTTTATACCTATAGTGATTAATTTATCTGTTTTCTCAGCCAATGTAATAGCCATACTAAGTTTAGCTCGAAACTCCTTAACATTACCAATATAATGATCTGACGGAAATACACACATTACAGCATTTCCGTACTTTGCGTATATATGCATTGCCGCATAAAGTATACAAGGAGCAGTATTACGACCAACTGGCTCAATAAGTATATTTTCTGTTGGTATTTCTGTAAGCAATATTTTTTCTAATATCTTTTTCTGAGGTTTAACAGTAACTATATAAGTATTCTTATAGGGTATTATTCCTTCACACCGCCTGATTGTTTCATTGATCATTGCATCATTACCACTGATATTTAAAATTTGCTTAGGCATATTATGCCTGGAAAGGGGCCAAATTCTTGTGCCTCCCCCTCCAGCCATTATAACAGCAAAGACCTGCATTCTTAATAACCTCTCTTTTTTTAGAAGATTTATTTACTGTCTTTAGTCAATTTTTCTATTTTGCGTATCCCTCTATCCAGTAGCATAGGTAAATAATAAAAGCCCAGCAACGCACCAACCAAATACGAAAAACTACTCATTAAATCGCCTCTAAGTAAATAAAACATATATAGAGATATATACATACCAACAAACCAATTAATGTCATTATACAAAAAAAGGTATTTTACTTTCACAGATGCAATCGACAAAATACAAGCAAATATAATTACACCAATGACACCGAAATTAATATAACCTTCACTTATAAATGGATTTGACAAATTATTAAACCACATCGCATGCTCAACCATAAGATAATTTCCAATAAGTATTCCAGTGCCAATTGGCTTCGAAGCCCAAATTGCTCGGGGAATAAAAAATGCAATCACCCCTAACAATTGTCTACCATACGTAATATCATTTTTATCTACATATTCAATAGTCGCCATAAAATTTGACCACGCATCATAATGAAGACTGGAAAAAGTTTTGGAGATATCAAGTTTCCATTCTTTCCATCTCTCAATATTGTACAGTAACCCGTAATTAGAATTTGTGATATTTGCAGCCAACGGAAAGAAAATAACAAATATAGCTAAAATTATAAAAGTGAAATAAATATTTTTGTTAATAAATTTTTTCCCCATAATAAATAAAATAGCCAAATATAAAGGCCCAATCGCGTTACGTCGTTCCATTATGGGATTTTTTACAAAAATTAACAAAAAAGCAGATAATAGAAAAAGCGTTATATATAAGGGTTTTTTAAATTCATTTTTTTGTGTTATTAAAAATGCTATAAGAAAAATTGGTATAGAAAACAAAAATTTATTTATTATAAGCATCTGATAGGTTTCAAGGTCGAGAATAGAAATTTTGTACAGTATTCCATATAGTATATTCTTAAAAAAAACAGCAAATATTAACAACGATAATATTAAAACCGTAAAAAAAGTATTCTTTGAAAAAGATAATCTTTCCTTACTACCGACTTTGTTACTCTTTTTTCCCTTTTTGCTTAATACTTGATATACAATGTAGTAAACTATATTAAAAATTAATATTAAAATATTCGTTCTTATTACAAGATCAGATTTATATCCCATAGTATTTGGATAAAAGCCATTGCTGGTCTGGATCATAGGAGAAATAATAAAAAAAAGATAATTAAATACTAGAAATACCGAATGAAAAGGATTAAAATCCTCTGACTTAGTATGTTTACATATAAGTACCACAATTAACACAAAATTAGCCAAGAATGATAAATCGACCAATAACTCTCCTGTTCTATAAGAAATACAAAAAAATAAGTTACTGCTAATAAATATAAAATTTACTAACAAAAGAATCAACTGTCTTCTGTTAAACCGTTTCAAAATACTTGCTGAAATATTTAACATCTCCCCACTCCTCTTTAAAATTTGGCAATATAATTCAAAATATGAATTTGATAACATACTTGCCAAGCTTCTGGTTAATAGCCTCTTTTTCAAAAACTCTATAATAATCTTCAATATTGTTTACTTTGTATTCATCTATAATAAGTCTAGATATATTCCTCATAAATTTTTCATTCTTAAGGTATTCAATACCCTTTATAAAATCCTGAATGTTACTCCTTGTAACTCCATAAATAGTTATACCTTTTTCCAATATTTTTCTTGTATTTATCGGTACTTTGCTCTCGGTTACACCTGACAGTACTATTTTACCTCCCGGAACAATATTATCTATTATACTATTTATAGCTTTTTCAGCATTATTACCACCAACACATTCAACAGCAACAGTGAAATTCTCATTTTTTATACTAGGATCATCGACATGATAAAAAACATCTGCAGGAAACATTTCCATTTTATCATAATGTTTACCAACTACAAGTACTTTCGACTTCATCACTAATTTCAAAACACAACATAATATATATCCTAAAACTCCGTCACCCCATATTGCAATTATACCCTCATCATTCCATTTAATTCTCCTAACAATAGAATTTGCCACAGAAATAAGTTCAGAAAACACAGAAACGGGACTGGGAATATTAGCTGGAACCATTACCAAGTTGCGTACAGGATAGCTTAAAGCTGCTCTAGAAAAACCATTATAATTACTCGATGCAAATCTAGCCATTGGACAATAGTTTTCACCTAGTTCTGGTATTTTACAAACTTTATGCAGACAATTTTCATCACACTCAATTATTAAGTTAGGTACCAATACAACCCTATCCCCTACATTAAAAGTACCTGTTTTATCTTTTATAACATATCCAACCGCCTCATGTAAAAGATTCATAGGATATTTAAGATCTAGTATCCTTTTTTCTCTATTCCCTAAATAATATCTTAAATCCGCTTTACATATAGCAGCAGTATCAATTGCAACAACAGCCTCACCCTCTTTATTTACTATTTCCTCAATATATACTTCAAATCTTCTGGGAGCCACAATCTTATAACTTTTAACAAACATAACTAAAACATCTCCAATTTCCCCATTTTAATAATAGCTTTAACCAAAAGCAAATCCTCCAAAGTTGTAATCTTAAGATTTAATTTATCCCCCTGAACACAATATACTTTTTGGCCATACTTCAAAACTAACTTGCAATCATCTGTAACTTCTTCAATATTACTCTCCTTAGCAAATTCATGGGCTCTTTTTATTATGGAAAATTTAAAAGATTGAGGAGTTTGACCTATATATAACTCCTTCCTCACAGGTATATCATATATCGTTTGTCCGTCGACACTCCTAACAATTGTATCGGCAGTAGGGATAACTGTATCAACTGCACCATATTTTGCAGCAAATTTTATATTATCACTAATAATTCTATGAGAAACAAGCGGCCTAACAGCATCATGTATGACTATAATATCGTCGTCTTTACACTCACGGGATATACCACAAAGACCAGCATACGTAGATTCTTGCCTAGTTTCACCACCTTCGATAATCCACTTCACTTTATTCAGCTCGTATTTTCTAACCCATATTTTTACATCTTCACACCACTCTTTTAAACATACAATTGCGATGCTATCTATTTCTGGATGCGTGTCAAAAACTTCAATAGTATGAACTATTACGGGTTTACCATATATATCCAAAAATTGTTTTGGCTTGTCTACCATACCCATCCGCGTACCTTTCCCACCGGCTAAAATCATTCCTATATTCATAACCAATTAACACCCCAATATTTCTAAAATAAAATTCCAAATACGCTTGCAACTATTACCATCAAAATATTTATAGAACTGCTTAATCGCATTATTTCTGAATAAACTATAGTTATCTGTTCCTGACTCTATATACTCTATATATTCAATAAGATCCTGCACATTTCTTATTTTAGGTCCTGGTGTATCATCAAGATTATCAAAATCAATTACAAGCCCTCTATAAGTACTGTATTGTTCTAAATCAAATGGCACAAATGCTATAGGTCTATTTAAAGCCAAATAATCTACATATATTGAGCTATAATCAGTAATTAACATATCAGCGGCCGCTAGCATTCGTTGAGGGTCTTGTTCTTTCTCTAAATCCACTTTTATTATGTTGTTCAAATAAGCAAAATTTATATGCTTTAATATATCTTCTAGATAATGTGGTCTATACAACAATACCCATCCTTTATCCTCCAGATAATTATCCAGTTTTTTAAAATCTTGCTGGACTAAAGGAAAAGAATTGGATATGTTATAGCCCCGCCACGTAGGGGCGTAAAGAATAATTTTCTTCCCAATAATATTATAACGTTTTCTTATTAATTGACTACATTCTTTGACATAATTTTCATCAAACAATACATCATTTCTAGGAAGCCCTAAAGGGATATATTCTGGTAATGGTTCACCATTGAGCACATCAGACTTCAAATAATATTTTTCATCTCTATCCGACAAAGTTATTATAAAATTCACATGCCTTCTTAACATTCTATAACTTTTCATCATATATGGCTGTAGTAATTCATCAAGACCAGGTGTCATTTTTGTTCCATATCCATGACTCATATATATTACCTTTTTACCTCGCAATAATACCTTACTTGGATAATCAGCAATAACTAAATCGTAGTGTTGAGCCATTTCAATAATTCTCATTATGTAATGTAAAAGTTTGTTTCTCGAGTATATTTTAGTATGATTTGCATAATATAACTTTATCTTACTCGAGTAATTCATTTCTAAATTATCTTTGTAATATTTAATTAAATATTCGATATTTCCATATTTTACTGAACTTAATAGTACCTTTTTTTTCACCATAAACCTCCTCATTTCATAGTCAATTAGATAGTGCTTTCTTAAATATGTCACAATATTTATTAACAACATGTTCCATTTCATATTCTGGAAAATAAGTAATTTTTCTTGGATATCCTTTAACCTCTTTTAATTTTTCATACCACTCTCTTACATCATGTGGATTATTAACATATATAGCCTTCCCACGAGTAACCTCAGGAATAGAAGCACACAACGTAGTTATCACAGGAGTCCCTAACATCAAGGCTTCAACAGGCGGCATACCAAATCCTTCAAACAAACTTGGGAACAAAAATGCATATGCATGTCTATATAATGTATCCCTTTCCTCATTGCTTACAAATCCTGTAATAATAACATCTTGTTTTATATCATATTCATCAATTAACTTGTTTATTTCTTCCTCTTGCTTCCCACCAATACCACTTATAACAAGTGTATGTGGAATTTTGTTAATAATAGGATTATCTTTAATAAACCTTACAAGCTGCAACAGTATTCTCAGATTCTTATGAGGAAGCATAGATGATACAGTATACAAATATTTCATGGGTTCTATACCATATTTTTGATATAACACCTCAAACTCAACCGGTTGTTCACAAAGCTTAATCGGATTATATATAACCTCTATCTTACTATCCGCAGCATTAAATCTATTCTTTATGTCTTCCTTTACAAAATTTGATATTGCAATAATCTTCTTTGAAGATTTTATGCTATATTTCCAAGCCAATCTCATCCACAGATTTTTAAGTTTTGAAAAATATTCAGGATAATGCAGAGCTTGAAGATCATGTATGGTTACAATATACGGGATACCACCAATAGAAAAAGGCTTCGAATAAATTGGTACAAACATAACATCAACATTAAGTTTTCTAGCATAACGATCAATAAAACAATGTTCCCATAATATTCTTTTCCACACACTTGAGCTACTTATATTACATTCTACTAATTTAAACATATTGTATTTTTGATAACATTCAAAACTGGACTTGTTATCACTTGATACAAACAAAATAAATTTAAAAAGTTGTGGGGCAAACATAGCAAACCCATCTAGAAGATTTCTAATATATGACTCTGTTCCTCCAACTTTTCCTACTCTAACCCAAAGGAGGTCAATTCCTACTGTTATTAGCTGCATTATCTTTTACCTCCTAAAAATCAGCATTCAGTAAATTGCCCACGCAAATACTCCTCTACAAACCATTTATATGTTCTATATATGCCTTCTTCAAGACTTACCTTATGTTTCCATCCCAATTTTCGCAATTTACTTACATCTAATAACTTTCTTGGTGTTCCGTCTGGTTTTGTGGTATCAAACTTAATTTCTCCATTATAATCAACAATTTTCTTTATCAATTCAGCCAATTCTTTAATGGTTATATCCTCACCGGTACCAATATTTATGACATCATTTCCGTTATATTCTTCCATCAAAAATACACACGCATCTGCCAGGTCATCTACATATAGGAATTCTCTTCTTGGTGAACCTGTCCCCCAAACCTCAACATATGGCTTATTATTAACTTTTGCCTCATGAAATTTTCGTATGAGTGCAGGCAATACATGAGAACTCTCAAGGTCAAAGTTATCATTAGGCCCATAAAGGTTCGTAGGCATAACGCTTATATAATTTGTACCATATTGCTGATTAAAATATTGGCACATCTTAAGCCCCGCAATTTTTGCAATAGCATATGCTTCATTTGTGGGTTCTAAATATCCTGATAAAAGATATTCCTCTTTTATCGGTTGAGGCGCAAATTTGGGGTAAATACAAGAACTACCTAAAAACAAAAGCTTTTTAACTCCAAAGTCATATGCTGCTTTTATTACATTAACCTCTATCGCTAAATTATCATAAATGAAATCTGCAGGGTATGTCGCATTCGCATAAATCCCCCCAACTTTAGCCGCTGCTAAAAAAACATAGTCTGGCCTTTCAAGTTCAAAAAATTCTCGTGTTTTGTACTGATCTCTTAAGTCCAAATCTTTGTGATCTCTTACAACTATATTATTATAACCCTTTTCTTTTAATTTGCGGACTATCGCAGAACCCACCAATCCTCTATGCCCGGCCACATATATTTTCCCGGATTTATCCATATTTACTTACCTCCATTATACCTTTTCTTGTACGCTTCGTATTTGGCCATCTCAATATCAGCTTCCATCATAATTTTAACCAGTTCGTCAAATTTAACCTGTGGTTCCCATTTAAGCTTTTCTTTTGCCTTTGATGGATCCCCTTGCAGGATATCCACCTCTGTAGGCCTAAAATACATTGGATCAACTTCAACTAAAACTCTGTTTGTGCCTTTCTGATATCCCTTTTCATCCACTCCTTTTCCATGCCATTCAATGTCAATACCCACATATTTAAATGCGGCTTCAACGAACTCTCTCACACTATGACATTCACCCGTTGCTATAACAAAATCATCGGGCTCATCATGCTGCAGTATCATCCACATTGCTCTCACATAATCGGGTGCATACCCCCAGTCTCTCTTTGCATCAAGATTACCAAGGTAAAGTTTATCCTGCAATCCAAGCGAAATCCTGGCTACTGCCCTCGTAATCTTTCTCGTAACAAATGTTTCTCCTCTTCTGGGTGACTCATGGTTAAATAAAATACCATTGGATGCAAATATATTATAAGCTTCCCGGTAATTAACAGTTATCCAGTAAGCATATAATTTTGCAACTGCATAAGGACTTCTTGGATAAAAAGGAGTGGTTTCCTTTTGAGGAATTTCAACAACTTTCCCAAAAAGCTCACTCGTCGAAGCTTGATAAAACCTTACTTTTTTCTCAAGACCCAAAAGTCGAATGGCCTCGAGTAATCTAAGAGTACCCAATGCATCGGCATTTGCTGTATACTCAGGAGTTTCAAAGGAAACTTTTACATGACTTTGTGCTGCAAGATTATATATTTCATCAGGTTGAATTTCCTGAAGTAATCTGATAATATTGGTAGAATCCGTCATATCTCCATAGTGTAAAAACAGGTTAACATCTTTTTCATGAGGATCTTTATAAAGGTGGTCTATTCTCTTCGTATTAAAACTGCTTGACCTCCTAATAATTCCATGCACTTCATATCCTTTATCCAGCAAAAATTCTGCAAGATAAGAGCCGTCTTGCCCAGTAATACCCGTAATCAATGCGCGTTTCTTTGCCATAAATTGACCTCCTCTATTCTCAAATACATACCGCAAAAATTATAATAATTCTTTAAATAATTCAACATACTGTTTAACCACAATCGATTTTCTATATTTGTTTTCAAAAGCCTTTCTTGCATTCTGAGAAATCAAATTGTATCTTTCAGAATCATTCTTTAAGCTTAAAATTGCCTCTATTAACGTTTCATGTGAGTAATCTGTACAAGGCACACCAAATCCGTCTTCCATCATCTCCAAAACAACCTCTGAATTTGGCGGCAATACTCCAACTATAGGCTTGCCTGCACTTAAATAATAGTAAGTCTTACTCGGAACAGATATCCCATATAATTCTTTCCTTAAAGACACAAACAAACAGTCTGCTGAATTTATCATGTTTATATACTCATCGTCAGGAACAAAATCCAATAAAATGGTATTCTTAATATTGTAATTTGTTATCGTATCCATAACAAAGGATTTTTTCCTACCGTTTCCCACTATGACAAATAAAATATCTTTATCTATATTTTCCATTTCTTTAGCAGCCTTAAGAATAACTTCAAAATCTGCAGTTTGTCCAATATTACCACTGTATAAAACAATAAACTTATCCATCCATCCTTTTCTTTGCTTGTATTCTATGACACGTTCTTTATCAATATTATTTTCTTCTGGTCCCCAATTTGTAATAACGCGAATGCGTTCTGGCTCCACATTATAATTTGAAATTACATATTCTCTTGCATCTCTACCTATAACAATAATAATATCTGACATATCAAATATTTTCTTGGTTATATGCTTAATATAAGCATTTATATAGCGCCATACACCCTTATCATGACCTGTTTTTTCCATCACATCGGGATATAAGTCATGCAAAAGATAAACAAAAGGTCGCCCCTTTTGTTTAGCAACTTTTGCTACCTGATAAGCCATATTTTGAGGATTCGAAACAGCCATGTATACCTTTGTATCTTCTTTCAAAGCATATTCTTTAGAGCGTTGAGCTACCAATCCTGATAATATTAACCGTTGAAGATTTGAATTTTTGTTAAAATTTGGGACATTATATCTCTCGATAGCAACTTGTCCCATTATTTCGTATTTATTGTATATTATTTTAGGGTCATTATAAGCTCTGTTTTGACTTATAACCTTAACTTTATAATATTCCCCTAGAATACGTGCAATATCTGTTGTTACCTTTGCCGTTCCTGGAATATCAGGATAGAATACATGTGGTGATATTAAAATATCTACCAAAATTACTGCCTCCTTAAAAACAATATTCTTTTATACAGCATTACATTAGTTAATTGTTTATATAGGTCTTTTCATCTTTAGAAGAAGCAATCTCGTTATACGTTTTTTCCGCTAAAGCTCTCTTAATTTTTAGTAATCCATCAAAGCTAACCAATATGCCTAATAACACAAGAAGACCTATCACTATAATCCCAAAATAAAAGTATTGCCTAACATCCACAACCACCCCAACCAAAGCTGCTAGTACTGCTAAACTGTAAATTATAAACACCGCTTGCCTCTGACTAAGACCTTTTGCTATGAACCTATGATGAAGATGATTTTTATCGGCTGAAAACAATGGTTGCCTCTGTGCAATTCTTCGCAATATCGCTAAACCAGTATCAAAAATTGGTACCGCTAAAATTATTATAGGAGCTACAATCGAAGCAGGATTTTCCGGTATATCTAAAGCTATTATGCCTAATACAGCCAATAAAAACCCTATGAATGTACTACCCATATCTCCCATAAATACTTTTGCAGGATAAAAATTATAAAAAAGAAATCCAAGAATTGCACCGGCAAGCGATAACGCAATTATATAGCCAACATAATCTAATCCTTCTCTTCCCAAGATAACTATAAACGCGATAGAAGCAATAAAAGATACACCTCCTGCTAAGCCATCTAGACCATCTATTAAGTTAATAGCATTAATTATGCCAATAATCCAGCACACGCTTATAAGTCCATCAACCAAAAAAGCTAAATATATATTATCAGTTATATATTCACTTATATTTACCCTTACACCTGTACCTACAACCAAAATAGAACACAATATTTGAACAACCAATTTTTTCTTAGCTTCAATATCATAAATATCATCAAACATCCCCAACACAGCAAGTATAGCAGAAGCAAATACTATACTGACAATCTTTAAATCTATCTGTGAAAATATAATAAAAGGAATAACAAATCCCATGAAAATAGCTGTTCCACCTAATAATGGAACAGGTTTTTTGTGAATTTTTCTGCCATTGGGTTTGTCCACAATACCATTTTTATTAGCAAACTTGATAACTAAGGGCATTACCACTAACGAAATCAAAAATGCAATAATAAAAGCCCACAAATTTTCCATCAGTATCACCTTCGCAAAATTCATCAAGAAATTTATTTTTATCCAATCCCTTATTATTAGATACTTTTGAACCTATCTAAGACACTTTAGTTTTACCTGCCTCACTAAACTTTATATCCAAAAGCGAAACTTATCATACCAAAAAACGACACAATTCCCCCCTCCCCGCCTTAAAGCGGGGTTGACACACCCTTTTATGACCTCCCTCAGAAAACATTTTG
>Ga0134097_1001801_pt1 | contig 14568 bp, 13 predicted proteins | sample 8_3taG_FD_94450 | JGI IMG/M metagenome (GOLD analysis project Ga0134097, IMG submission 94450) | Switchgrass degrading microbial communities from high solid loading bioreactors in New Hampshire, USA - 8_30_10_142_A2 metaG | ecosystem: Engineered > Bioreactor > Semi-continuous > Anaerobic >... | reverse complement strand
CGTTCCACAGTTCCAGCGCGGGCGGCTCATTCTCCGCGCCCAGCCCCACGACCAGCAAATACCCGGCCGGAGCGAACGCCAGCGCGCGGACCGGCGCGTCGTGCTGCGTCAGCGTCACGCTGCCGCCGGATGCGCTGTTCCACAGGCGGACCGTTCCGTCCTCGCTGGCCGACGCGATCCACGCGGCGTCGGGGCTGAATGCGAGGTCCACCACCGGCGCGCGGTGCCCTTCCAGCACGGCGAGCGGCGTCGCGCTGACGAGGTCCCACAGGCGGATCGTGTGGTCGTCTCCGGCGGACGCCAGCAGCGTGCGATCCGGGCTGAAGGCCAGCGCGCGGATGTCGTCGGTGTGCCCCTCGAAGCGTCCTACTGGCGCGGATGTGACCGGGTCCCACAGCATGATCGTGTTACCGGCTGCCGCCGCCAGCAGCGACCCGTCCTCATTGTAGGTCAGCGCGCGGACAGGCGCGCCAAGCTGCGCCAGGACAGCGATCTGCCCCCCAATCGTCACATCCCACAGGCGGATCGCGCCGTCGTCGTGCGCGGTTACCATCTGCCCGGCGGCAATCGGGCTGAACGCGACGTCATGCACCGGGCTGGTTCCGGCGCGAAGCATGCGGGGCGGAGCGCTGAAATTCTCCGCCGCGAACAGCCAGATCGTGCCTTCTCCCGCCACCGCCAGCGTGAAGCCGTCCGTCGACCACGCCAGCGCGCTCGACGCCTGCTGGAAGGCGCGCTCGACGAAGGGCGCAAGGCGCGGTGCGCTCGACAGGGTGATCGGCTGGCGGCCGGGCGGCAAATCAACGGAGGCGTGCGGGCGTGGGGTCGGCGAGGGGCCGGGCGTCGGGGCGGGGCGGGTGGGCGCGTCGGTCATCGGCTCCAGCCAGTAGACCCCGTTTTGCCCTTCCGGGATCCAGCCGACGATCATCTGGTGATCGACCTGCCACCAGACCATCCCCCCGCTGCACTCCGGCCCGTCCACAATCGCGACCGGCTGGCCCGGCTCGATCTGCGCGAGGATCGTCGTGGTGGTGTCCGGCGCGGCGCGGATCGGGCTGGCGCCCGGCGAGGCGACGCGCGCGCTCTGCCCGACCGAGAGCCGCGTCAGCATGGCACCGGGGCACACCTCGCGCCCAGGGAGCGGCGTGGCGGTCGGCGGGACGATCGTCGGCAGGGGCGTTGGGGTGGGCGAGGCGGCGGGCGTGGCAGTCGGCGCGCCGCTTTCCTGCACTGTGCCGAGCAGGCACAGCGTGATCAGTTCGCCGTTGCGAGAGACGCGGTAATCGTACGTCGAGCCGCGATACCAGATGAGGATGCGATAGCCCATCGTCGGGTCTGGCTCGTACGTTTCGCCGGGCTGCGGGCATCCGAGGCTCTCGTCTTCGTAGTTGCGCTGGCTCCACCGCCAGTCGTCAAAATCCGCGATGGTGACAGGCTGACCGACACGCTCGCTCAGGTCGGCCAGCACCACCGGCATCACCGGCGGATCGCCTGACTGCGCGAGGGCGTCGCGCAGCGCCAGCGGTGTGATGAGCGTCACGAGGCAGACGAGCAGGCGGACGATTGGGGAAAGCGGCTTTAGCTTCGCGCCAGACAAACCCATGGCACGGCTCAATACTGATCTTGTTCGATGTATTCCACCGCCGCGTCGGCGGGCGGGGCGCTGTCGTAGTCCGGCGCTACGGGTGAAGCCGGTTCGGGTTCGGGCGCGGCCTCGTAGGCGACCTGCTGCGTGGCGCACACTGGGCAGATGTTCCAGGCAAGCTCCAGCATGGTCCCGCACTGGATGCACGGCTTCTTGAGCTTGGTGTGGCAGTACGGACAGACCTGCCAGTTGTCGCGGGACGGTCGGCCGCAGCCGGGGCAGTGGGGCTTTTCCTCGATGTTCTGGAGCAGCGCCTCTTCTTCGAGCGAGCGCTCGTAGGCTTCGGTCAGCGTCTCGGATGGGCGTAGCATCACATAGATCAACAGGCCGAACACGTTGAGCACCGCCACGACCAGCGCCGCCGCGATCTGAGCGAGCGGATCGCGCGAGCGTTGGCGCATGTCCCGCCACGTCCAGATCACCATGCCCAGCCACAGCGCGGCAGTCACGCCGCCGCAGGCTGTCACGGCGTATAGCAGTAGGGTGTTCAGCGTATCTTGATCGAGCATGCGTCTTCTCCGTGGACGGAATAGGCGGGCGCGGCTCGGCGCTTCACCGGCGGCCAGTATAGCACGCCGTCGATCGACGGGCAATCACCCCCCGCTGGCGGCGGTTTGCTGGACGGGCGGGGCGCCTTCCGTCTCGGCGATCAACGAAACCTCGCCGATCATCACGTCGACGCGGTGCCCGGACGCGGTGAAGCGTAGCTCCTCGATCACCGCCGGGCGGCGATCCTGCGGCAGGTCGGTCAGCAGGTTGGGCGACTCGTAGACATACCACGCCTGCTTGTTGATCTGCTCGTGCGGCTCCAGGCAGGTGTCGCAGGTCGTGCGGCCGACGTTGGGCGTCGCCTCGGCGTAGAAGCCGTGCACCCACAGGAAGTCGTTGCCGTCGGGGTCTTCATAGGCCATGCGCAGCATGACTGCACACTCGCTGCCTTGCTCCCCGCACGCGCTGATCTCCTGGTAATCCACGCGCAGCATGACGCGCAGCCGCACGCTGTCGTACGACAGAATCTGCAGACCGCCGTTGCCGAAGGTCTGCTGGCAGCCAGTTTCGCCGGGGCCCGCGTTGGGGTGCAGCCGGTAGAGGTGATACACGCGCCGCCCCTCGACCGTCTCGATCGGAAACTGGCCGGGCGGGCCGTTGGGATCGTCGGGGGATGGGAAGAAGGCGCACACCCACTGGCGCGGCCAGTCGTCCGACTCGCCGAACATGCTGTTCGGAAGCAGGTCGAGCGGGCCCGCGTTGACGGCAATCTCCGTTCCCCCGGCGCGGAAAGACGCTTTGTTCCCGGCGGAGACGTGCTGCGTCAGCCCGTTTGGGGTGATGAGCGTCGCGCTGCCGGTGCGGGCGGAGACGGTCAGCGTGCTTTGCGTGTTCTCGATCAGGTAGCTGCCGCCTTCGCTGATCCGTGCCACGCCGAACGGGCTATCGACCTCGATCTGGATCGCGCGCTCGATGTCGGAGTTCACCCACACTTCGACCCAGCCGTTGAGCCCGCCGAGCCGGATCGTATAGGGATTCTCGCTGACGCTGAAGCGCGGGCGAGTGGCGGTCAGCAGGCTGATCTGCGTGCTGCTGCGCAGATAGGCCGTGGCAATCACCTCGCCGGAATACGGGTCCGCGAACGACAGGTATCCCTGCGCTTCGTTGTCGGTGGTCATGCGGCTGCCGCGCGGCACGGACGCGGGCTGGCGAATCGCCTGCTCGGTATTCGGATCGTCCGGCGGGGCCAGGCCGACCGTCCCACGGCCAACGTGCAGGCTGACGCTAAGCTCGGTTGGCGAATCGAAGATGAACCAGCGCGCGACAATGATGGAACTGACGCATAGCAGGCAGAACAAGAGCTGGGCGCCCAGGATCGTTGCCCAGGCAACACGTTGGGGGTGTGCACGCATCACGTCACATTACCAGCGGATGTTGAAGCTGCGAAATTCACCGGTCGCCGCGCTGTAGTGAAGCTCCACCCGCTCAACTTCGGCGGCGCGCGGCCCGCGATGCAGAAAACGCTCGAATGCCTGGAGCGCGTGCGGCGCCCCTTCGGCGACCGCCTCGACCGTGCCATCCGGGCGGTTGAGGACAAAGCCTGTCAGGCCAAGCTGGGCGGCGGTTTGCTGCGTCGCGGAGCGGAAATTAACGCCCTGCACGCGTCCATAGACGATGGCGCGCAGGCGGCGAGGTTCTTCGTTAGTCGGGTCAGACATTCGCGAAACTCCCCAGTGGTGCCACGCGGCCATTATAGCAGCCGGTCGGGTGGCTCACAATGTTTCGGAGCAGCCCTAACGCAGCGGTAAGACAGCAAAAAGCAGCCAGGAGCCTCGCTGATCTGCTGCTCTTGGCTGCTTTTGTCGCTGTGTTTATCGGATGGCTTGCCCGCCCCCGGCTCAGTTGTTGAGCGGCGTGGGCGGCTGGTTCCGGATCATCTCGACACGGTCGCGCAAGGTTCGCGCGTCTTGATCGTGCGGGTTGGTTTGCAGAGCGCGGGTGAGCGCGGCGTGTGCGTCGTCCCACTCTCGCCGGTCGATGTGGATCAGGCCCATGTGGTAATGCACGTTCGGATAGGCCGGATCGAGCTCGATCACGCGGCGGTAGGCGGCCAGCGCGCGCTGCTGGCGCTCGCCCGTCGCGGTGACCAGCTTGCCCAGGTACGCGGCGGCGAGGTTCGACCACACCGCCGGGTTATTGGGCTCCAGTTCGGTCGCGCGCTCGAGGATGGGGACCGCCTGCTTGTGCCGCCCCGCGAGCACGTATGCGCCGCCCAAGTTGGTCAGCACGTCGACATCGTCGGGCCGGAAGCTGAAGCACCGCTCCAACAGCGGGATCGCTTCCTTCCCCTTGCCCTCGGTCAGCAGGCGAGTCGCCTGAGTCATCTGCCGCTGAAACTGCTCCAGGGACATTTCTTGCAGGCGACGGTTCAGGGCTTCGCGCTCGTCGTGGTCCGTGCCGTCCTGGCGCGGATCCGTCGGGTTGCGATCAGACATGATGGACTTAGTCTCCGCTCTATTCAGTTGTGTTCCGGGGGGAACTGCCGGCAGATGGCTTAGTTGAACTCGTCGTAGTCCTCGTCGAACTCGAATTCGTCGATCTCGAAGCCGTCGTAGTCGTCCTCGTCTTCGTCTTCCTCTTCATCGAGGGCGTCAAGGTCTGCGAGATCGATCTGATCAAGCTCGTCGAGGTCCTGGTCTTCATAGCCGCCGAAGTCGAACAACGGCAGCATCCCTTCACCAGCGAGCGACGCGGCCGACTGCGCTTCCTGGATCGCTTCGAGCAGCGCATCGTCGTTCGCCGCCTCGGCGTGTTCGGCAAGCTGGTCGAGCGCGCGGCGCGCAAGCTGCCCGCCGATCTCGCCCAGCGCCCAGATGGCGACTTCCTGGATCTCGCGGTCGTCTTCGTAGGCCAGCTCGATCAAGGCTGGCAGCGCCTTGCTCAGTTCCAGCTCTCCGGCTGCGCGAGCGGCTTCGTAGCGCATCTCGGCGTATTCGCTGCGCAGCTCTTCGAGCACCACCGCCTGCCAGCGCTCGTCGCACGAGCGGCCCATAGCGAACACGGCGCTCACGCGCATCGGCAGTTCGTCGGCGTAGTACGCCTCGCGAATGAGCTCCGGCACGCTGGCGTGGCCGCAGTTGGCGATCGCTTCCAGCGCGCGGCGGCGCACGTCGAGGTCTTCGTCAAGGTTGTTGTAGAGCGCCAGGAGTGTATCCTGAAGCTCCTGGCTGAAGCGCTCTGGCAGCTTGCCAAGCTCGCCCTGCAGCACGAACACGCCCAACGCCTTGACCGCTGCGGCGCGCACTTCCGAGAATACGTCTTCCTGCGCCAGCGTCAGCAGGCGGCGGATGGTCGGCAGGTCGCTCTCTTCGAGCACGCCCTCGATCGCCCGTAGCCGCACCTCAAGATCAGTGTCGGCCAGCGCCAGGTGCACAATCGGGCCAAAGTCCAGCTCGAAGTTCGTCTCGGCGATGTCCACCAGGCGATCGATCACGTGGCGGCGCCGCTCGACCGGCAGGTTCGGCCAGACGACCTGGAAGTCTTCCCAGTTCTCACCTACCAGGTCCGAAAGGCTGTAGATCGCGTCGGCGCTAATTGGGTGGTCGGCGCGAAGCTGCTCCAGCGTGTCGGTGAAATTGATGGTTTTGGTCCTGCGGTTCATGACCCCCGTTTGCCCCTATAGGTGTCTCACGTCGGCGCGGCGCTCTGGCTAGCGCAGGCCGCTGACGTCGATCGGGTTGATAATATCGTTGATCACGGTGAACGCAATCAACCCCAACAGCAAGAGCATGCTGATGAAGTGGATGAGCCCTTCGCGCTCCGGCTCCATCGGCTTGCCACGGATCAGCTCGATAATTACGAACAGGATGCGGCCGCCGTCCAGCCCAGGGATCGGCAGCAGGTTGGTGAACGCCAGCGCGATGCTAATCATCGCCGCAAAGCTCAGGATTGGATACGCCTGCTGGTCTTCGATGCTCTGCTCGAGCACCGGCCCGCCAAGCTGGCCGATCCCGACCGGGCTGACCGGGCGCGCGGCTTCGGCGCCGATCTCACCCTGGATCACGTCGCCAATCAACTGGACCATCAGGCGTGGCACTTCGATGAACTGGTTGACGCCAAGCTCGACCGCTTCGCCAAACGGCAGCTTGCGGGTGTACGTCGTCACGTCGCGGTTAACGGCGGTCAGGCCGATGATCGCGGGCTGCAGCGGCGAGATGGTGATGCCCATCCGCACGGTTCCCGCGCTATCCTGCACCGGCGTCACCGGAATTTGAAGCTCCTCGTCGCCACGCAGCACGGTCACGATAATCTCCTGGCCTTCGTGCGCGGCGGTGTAGTCTTGAAGCTGCTTGATGCTGGTGATCTCGGTGTCGTCTACCCGGATGATCACGTCTTCCGGCAGGATTCCGGCTCCATACGCCGGCATATCTTCTTCGACCGAGTTCACGTAAGCGCGCGTCACGTCCGCGTCGGCCACGACTTCGGCGGTGAGTGTGATCGGCTCAAGCAGCTTGCCGTCGCGCTCCACCTTCAGCGTGACCGTTTCGTCGCTCAGCGACGAGATCGCCGCATTGAAATCATCCGCCGACTCAACTGGCTCGCCATTCAACTCGACCAGCACGTCACCCGGCTGTAGCCCGGCGCGCTCTGCTGGCGACCCCGGCATGATGTCGTAAATCGTCACGTCAGCGCGGGCGAACGGCATCCCCACCAGGCCGATGATGATGAAGATCACCAGCGCGGTGAGCAGGTTGATCCCCGGCCCGGCCGCCATAAAGAGGATTCGCTCCCACGGTGTCGCCTGGAAGACGCTTTTCGGGTTCTTGATGTTGCGTTCGGCAATCTCGCGCCGGTCGGTGGACATTTCTTCTTCGGTCTTCGGCTTGACCATGTCTTCGCCGTAAGGCCGGACGAAGCCACCAATCGGCAGCCAGTTCAGCGTGTAGAGCGTGCCGCCCTTCTCGAACAACACAGCGGCGCGTGGCGGAAAGCCGATCCCGAATTCCAGCACCGTGATGCCGACCAGTTTGGCCGCCAGAAAGTGGCCGAACTCGTGGATCACGACCAGTGGAATCAGCACCAGCGCGAAGGAAGCGAGTCCCATTAGGAAATCGGTCATAGGTGGTCCTTTTGTCCCTTTCGTGCCGGGGCCGTAAGCAAAAAAGAGCGTCGCGAACTGACGCCCCTCAGGTTTGACGGTTCTCGGCTCAGCCTCACGATTCGTTCCTGATCCGCTACACGGAATTATAGCTGTGCGCCAGGCGATGGGCAAGGCTTGAGGCGGCTAGGAGAGCAGGTCTTAGGCAACTCTAACGTTTGCCAGAATGGGCCGGCTTAGCCGACGGTCGTCACAAAGACGGATGTCGCGCCTGCCTCGTACAGCGCGCTTGCCACAGCAGGAGTAATCGCCGGATCGGCCAGCGCAATCATGTTGCCGCCGCGCCCGCCGCCAGAGAGTTTTGCGCCGCTCGCCCCGGCTTTGAGCGCGGCTGCGCACAGGTCGTCCAGCTCGGGCGACGAGACGGTAAGCTGGCGGAGCAGGGCGTGGTTCTCGTTCATCAGCGGTCCGAGCGCGGCGATCTGCCCGGCCTCGATCGCGGCGCGTCCCTCGCACGCAATCGCGCCGATGCGCTCGAAGATCGAGCCGACGCGCTCCGGCTCCGCCTCGAACAGCCGCCTGACATCTTCCACTGTCAGCTTCGTCGGGCTGTTGACGCCCGTGTCCGCGACGACCAGCGTGAACGGCGCGCCGATCGCGAAGGGGACGGGCGGCGTTTTGCGCACGAAGTAGATCGGGCGCTCGTAGACGATCACGGTGTTGTCGATCCCGCTCGGGTTGCCGTGATGCCGTTTCTCGACCTCGTAGACCAGCTCGTTAAGCTTTTCGCGGCGCAGCGAGCGGCCCAGCGCCATGGTCAGCGCGCGGATCAGCGCGGTCGCCAGGGCGGCGCCGCTGCCCAATCCGCTGGCGATCGGGATGCTGGATCGGATGGTGATCGCCAGGTCGGGAACCGGCGCGTTCAGCGCGTCGAGCGCCAGCTCCAGCGGGAACATGAGCGCGTTGTAGACCGGGTCGGCCTCGTCCGCGACCTCGTCGAAGCTCTCGGCGGCGTGCAGCGTGCGGCCAATGTCCGGAGCTTGGACCGTCAGACCAGCGCCGAACGTGTCCGGGATGGCCTCGGCGTGCGCCTGAACCGCGGTCAGCGGCACGGCGATCGCGGGTTGGCCGTGCACGACGGCATGCTCGCCGAACAGGATGATCTTGCCGGGTGCATACGCGCGGGCGGGATGCATTGGAACGTTCTCTCAAGCGATGTAAAGAATAATGCCGACTGACGCGACCCACAGAATCACGCTGAGCAGCAGCGGCCAGTCTTTGAACAGCAATTCGTCGGGCGCGCTGCCCTCGTTTCGGACGTGGATCAGATACAGATAGCGGAAGATGCCGTACACGACGAACGGGATCGTCAGCAGCATCTTGTACTCGTTGCTGCGGATGGTCTGCGCCTCGATGGTATAGAGCATGTAGGTGATCACGCTGCCGGTGGTCACCATGCGCAGCATGTCGTCCAGCAACGCCATGTTATAGTCTTTGTACGTCGCGCGATAGCCGGTTGCGTCTCCCGCGCCGAGCATGATCAGTTCCTGCCGCCGCTTCCCGACCGCCAGAAACAGCGCCAGCAGCCCCGCGCAGAGATACAGCCAGGGGGAAAAGTGCGTCACGTCGATCACGACGATCCCGGCGACCACGCGCAGGATAAACCCGGCGGCGATGGCGAAGACGTCGATCAGCACGACGTTTTTCAGCCAGAACGAATACCCGATGTGCAGGACGAGGTACGCCAGCAGCACCAGCGCCAGCGGCGGGCTGAACGCCAGGCTGACCCCCAGCGCCAGCAGTGGCAGGACGATCGCCGCCGCGATCGCCCACGACACCGGAAGCTGGCCCGAGGGCAGCGGCCGCTCGCGCTTGCGCGGGTGCAGCCGGTCCCGCTCGATGTCGACCAGATCGTTGATGACGTAGATCGCGCTGGCGGACAGGCACAGCAACGCAAACGCCAGCGTCACACGGGCGAGTGGCTCGGCGTCGAGGATCTGCTGGTCGAACAGGATTCCGGCGTAGACAAATCCGTTTTTCGCCCATTGCTTGGGCCGCATGGTGCGGATCAGGCCGCGCACGGGCGCCGGGATGGTGCCCCACAGTGTTTTGAAAGGGGCTTTGACAGCTTGCATAGATGGCTCACTCAGACGAGACCACTCGCACAGGGCAGGCAACGCCCCGCATTATAGCGAGGACTTCAACGCGGCGCGAACCGATCGGGCGGATCGGCGCGCGATCCACGCACCGGGAAGCTGCGGTACACTGGTGCGCGTGCGGTGGTGAAAGGAGCGAGTATGGCGCGAAAAGTCCGGCTGGACGTGCTGCTGGCGGAGCGCGGATTGGCGCCCAGCCGCGAGGCTGCCCGGCGCATGATCATGGCGGGCGAGGTGCGCGTTGCGGGCGAGGTGCGCGACAAGCCGGGGATGCGCGTGCCCGATGACGCGGCGCTAGAGGTCAAGCAGGCGGCGCGGTTCGTCAGCCGGGGTGGGGAGAAGCTCGCTGCGGCGCTGGACGCGTTCCCGCTGGACGTCGCCGGGCGCGTGTGCGCAGATGTCGGGGCGAGCACGGGCGGGTTTACGGACTGCCTGCTACAAGCAGGCGCGGCGCGCGTCTACGCGATCGACGTCGGCTACGGCCAGCTTGACTACCGGCTGCGCACCGATCCGCGCGTCGTTCCGATGGAACGTACCAATGCCCGCTATCTGGAACGCCTGCCGGAGCCGGTCAGCTTGATCGTGGTCGATGCTTCGTTTATCTCGCTGCGCCTGCTGTTGCCCGTGTTCAAAGGCTGGATCGAGGACGCCGCCGACCTGGTGGTGCTGATCAAACCGCAGTTTGAGGCGGGGAAGGGGCAGGTTGGCAAGGGCGGGGTGGTGCGCGACCCGGCGATTCACGCGCAGGTGCTCGACGACGTGCTGGCCGCAGCCGAGACGGACGGATACAGCCTGCGCGGGCTGCTCGCCTCACCGCTGCGAGGTCCGGCGGGGAACATCGAGTTCCTCGCGTGGCTGGTGTGGCCGCCCGGCGAGCTCGTCGAGCGCGCGGCGCTGATCGCGGCAGCGGTGCAGGCGGCGCACGCCAGTGCAGCGCCCGCTGAAGAGGATGAGAGAGAGGACACTTTCAAGTAAGTTCCCCCTGCAAGACACTTCTGTGTATAATGGCGGGAACGTCTGCGCGGCTCGGGGGGAAAAGGAGTGTGTCCGATGCAGACCTGTCCAAACTGTGGCAAGTCGAACGACGAGAGCGAGTCGTATTGCTACGCGTGCGGTCATATCTTGCCACTCGGCTTACAGGGGCTGGTTAACACTACCTTGCGCCTCGAAGCCGCATATGAAAACTTACCTCCTCACCGGCGGTGGGGCACCGCGTATTTCGACTATCGCAACGAGGTGTGCATGACCTTCCGCGATACGGGCGAGGAGCTCCGGTTCCCGGTGAAGGGCGAGGTCGTGATTGGGCGGCGGCACGACGAACTCGGTGTCGAGCAGCCAGACATTGATCTGAATCCGTTCGGCGGGGTCGAAAAGGGTGTCTCGCGGCGTCACTTGGCGCTGATTCGCCAGCATGATACGATAGGGATTGTCGATCTGGGCAGCGCGAACTCGACGTATTTGAACGGCCAGCGACTCCTTCCATCCGAGCGGCGCATCCTGCGCGATGGCGACGAGCTACGGTTGGGGCGGCTCGTGGTCCGCGTCAGTTTTGTGTGATCAGATTCTTGGTTGGGCAAACATCGGCGGCGAAAGGGGCGGGTATGACCGGGAAGCGACTTCTCACGGCCCTGGCGATGGGAATTGCGGTGCTGGCGCTGGCTGCGTGCAGCAGCCCGGACCTGGGCACGCCCGCCGGTGTGGTCGAGGAGTTTTTCAACCGGCTTGACGACGAGGATCAGAACGGCGTGCGGGCGCTGCTCTGCCCGGATTTCCGGCAAAACGTCAATCTGAACATGGGCGAGGACCGCGAGGTCGATTACAGCTTCGACCTGCGCTTTGACGCCCCGGACGAAGTTGACGCGGCAGCGGTTGACGTGGCCGTGTTCGGCAAGATGGAGATGCATCTGCGCTTGGACGACGTGCGCTACGAAGTGCAGGAACGGCGGACGGATAACGCGCCGTGGACGGTCCGCGTGGCGCGGATCGGGGGCGAGTGGCAGGTGTGCGGCGCCGATCCGCAGGTGCTTGCGTTACTCGACGCACGCGGCGCGCTGGATGCGCTGGAATAACGTCCGCGTCGTGCAGCAGGTTTTGAGCGCAAAGCGCTCGCTCCGGCGGGCGCTTTTTCGCGGCTGGCGGACAAAATTGCTATAACCGCCGTAAAGTAGCGGTTAGCAGTTAGCGATTAGCTGTTAGCCCGGTAGAGGTGCCGGTCCCCCTTTCTCTGGCGATGTGCGGGCGCGCAGAACCTCACCCCTGGCCCTCTCCATGCATGGAGAGGGGAAAAGGGGCCGGGGGGTTAAGGGGTGAGGTTTCGCGGTGAGCGCCGCATACCCAGATCGTTTTGATAGGTCACAGAACCGCTCGTCTTACGTCTGGCGCGCTGCCAGATTGAGAAGGTGATACGTAACCAAATGCCCGATTTGAATAAAGTTCAGGCGCGGCTCAACACACAGTTCAACGACCTCTCGCTGCTTCAACGCGCCCTCACACACCGCTCGTATTTGAACGAGCACCCCGAACACATGCTGGAAGATAACGAGCGCCTCGAATTTCTGGGCGACGCCGTGCTGGACTTCATCGCCGGAGCATGGCTGTTTCATCGCTTTCCGGAGATGGACGAAGGCCGCCTGACGCGCCTGCGGGCGGGGTTGGTCCGCACCGAGACGCTGGCGCGGTTCGCCGAGTCGCTTGGCCTGGGCGACGCGTTGCTGTTGGGGCGCGGCGAGGACGAGTCTGGCGGGCGGCGGCGGATCAGCATCCTGTGCGGCTCGTTTGAAGCGTTGATCGGCGCGCTCTACCTCGATCAGGGGATGGACGCGGCGCAGGCATTTGTCGAGCCGCTGCTCGCCCCGGCGCTGGAAGACATCCTCAGCCGCGCTGCCGACAAAGACGCCAAGAGCCTGCTGCAAGAGTGGAGTCAGGCCGAGTTGGGGTTGACGCCAGTCTACCGGACGGTCGCCAGCGAGGGGCCAGATCACGCCAAGCGGTTCACGGTCGCGGTGATGATCGGGCAGACGGAATGCGGGCGCGGAGTGGGGCACAGCAAGCAGGCGGCGGCGCAGCTCGCGGCGCAGCACGCGCTCGACGCCATCGAAGCGGGCGAGATCGTGTTCGACGCCGCGGAATGATATGCGTGCCGGACGGCGATTGTTCATCACGGGCGCCAGCGGCACGCTCGGCGGACCGCTCAGCCAGCAAGCTGCTGCGGCGGGGTGGGATGTCTACGCGGGGTATCTGAGCAATCCGCTCGGCGTGTGGGCCGGGATGCCGGTCCAGCTTGATCTGCGTGATCCCCACCGCGTGCGCGCAACCCTCGTCCCCCTGATGCCGGATGTGATCATCCACGCCGCGGTGACTGAGCGTAGCGGCCCGGGTTACGACGAGGCGATCCGGCTGGCAGCGCGGTCGATTGCGGAAACGGCGCGCGAGGTCGGCGCGCGACTGATCGCGCTCTCGACGGACCTGGTCTTCGATGGGATGCTGCCGCTCTACGACGAAAGCACGCTGCCGCGCCCATCCGCAGGCAGCGTCTACGGGCGGGCGAAGCGCGACGCCGAGCAGACGATCGCGGGGCTGTATCCGGCGGCGTTGATCGTCCGCACCAGCCTGATCTATGACTTCGACCCGTCGAACGCACAGGTCGCGTGGATGCTGCGCGCGATCGAGCGCGGCGAGAAGATTCCGCTATACACCGATCAAATTCGCTGCCCGGTGTGGGTGTGGAACCTGGCGCGGATTCTGCTAGAGCTGGCGGAAGAGGACCTGTCGGGCATCCTGCATGCGGTCGGACCCCGGCCGGTCAGCCGGTACGATCTGGGGTGCACGCTGCTTGAGGCGCTCGGCTATAACCCGGCGGCGCACGTCGTCCCCGCGCGAGCGCCCGATCACCTGCCGAAGCGGCTGGTGCTTAGCACGCAGCGGCTCGAATCTGTGCTGCGCTACAACAAGCTGCGCTCGCTTGAGGAAGCGCGTGCCCTGTGGCGGGCTCGCGATAAGCTGGCCGGGTTCTAGTACGCGGTGTAAAGGAAGCTGCGCATCGGCGGGAACAGCACGTCCACCAGATAGCCTGCCTGATCCCAAATCCCAACATCCGGATATGCCGCGCGCAGGGTGTGGCGATCCCGCCAGCCGAAGATCAGCTTCGGGAGCACGTTCGGCGGCAGCTTGATCGCGCCCTCTTCGCAGAACCCGACGCACTCGACCTCGCGCAGCACTCCATTGGAAAACCGTAGCTCGTACGCCTCGCGGTACAGGTTGAGCAGGACGTTCTCGGTCAGCCCGGCGAATGGGCTATCGGCGAGGCGCTGTTCCAGCACCGGCGCGAGATGCCTCAGCAGGCGTGGCACGTCCACGATCCGGATTTGCCATTCGTAATGCCCATTGTCCTGCGCGCCCCAGGCTTGCGCCGTTCTCCAGAGCGAGGATTCGGCGGACGTGGCGAGGCGGATATACGGCTTGCCGCGCGTCTGGGCGAGCGATTTGAGGTGGCGCAGCGCGGCTTGCGCGGCCTGGTACGGAAGCTGTGACGCCTCGCTGACGATCAACCCGTCGCCAAACCCCTCGGATGGCACGCGCCAGTATCCGATCACTTCACCGCCCGGCCCGGCGATCACCCAGGTGTCGGCTTCCATCGCGGTCCCGGCGGTGTGCGCCAGCAGGTAGCGCCACATCGACTCGTCCCGTTCGGCGGACAGATCCAGCACGCGCGCCGCGTCGTCGTAGAGCCGGGCCAGCGCAGGGACGTCTGCTTCTTGCGCTGGGCGGATGGTGAATTGCTGTGTTTCATCGCCCTGAGCGGCGGGGATGGTGCGAAGCTCCAAATTGAGGTGCGGCTCCAGCGGCAGGGCGTAGTCGTACCCGCAGCGGCGATAGTAGTACGGGATGCCCTGGCTGTGCGTAAGGTCGAACTCGCCTTCTTCAAGCAGTTCGTTGAAGCGCTCGACCAGCACGGCGACCAGACTGCGCCGCCCGTGCCGGTAGTCGGGCAGCGTCCCGACGATGCCCATCTCGCCCGCGCGCAGCGTCACGGAGCCATAGCGCCACGTCCACGGGATCAGGCAGAGCGACGATACCACGCGCCCGGCCTCGTCGTCGATGAACAGCCAGTGTTCCGGTCGGGTGTGCGGGTGGTGCAGGATCAGGTTGCGCGTCATGCCCTCGACTGACGGGCCGTGAAT